>ERZ773235.430-NODE-430-length-56008-cov-8.806552_pt1 | contig 56008 bp, 52 predicted proteins | sample MGYA00580522_ERZ773235 | MGnify/ENA primary metagenome ERZ773235 (study PRJEB29015, sample SAMEA2737797) | human gut metagenome | biome: human gut; feature: human-associated habitat; material: faeces | place: China | collected 2012 ...
TGTGTGCGGTCGGCGTGAGTGCCTGGAAACTTGCAACTGCCCATGGCGCTCCCTGAGCGCCGCTACAGACGCAATCGGTGCATGCCATTTTAACGGCAGCCGGTACGAACTGCAAGTGCCTTCCCGAGATTGCCACGGCCCCTTTGGGGCCTCGCAATGACAAACTTGGGGGGCCATTGCCTTTTTAACATTGACCCGCACTTCCCGCCGGTGCGGTGTTGGGAGGGGCATGCCGCTCCCCTACAGCGCATGACCGGCGGTCTTGTGAAATTTTCCACTTTCCAGTTTCATTTCCCGCGTGCCGCTTCCCTGCATATGTGTTATCCCATATTGCAGAAGGGCCTGCTGCGGGGTTCATGCAGCAGGCCCTTTGCTCCCCGGGAAGGGAACAGACGATATCAGAGATGGACGACCGTACCGGCCTCGCCGCGGACGGCGGCTCCGGCCTGCGCGAGCGAGGCGATGATGGCCTGCCCGCCGGTCTTGGCGAACGAAACGGCAGCCCTGACCTTCGGCAGCATGGAGCCGGGGGCAAAATGGCCCTCCTCGCAGTAGCGCTCCGCTTCCGCAACGGTCATTTCCGCAAGGCTCTTCTGGTCCGGCTTGCCCCAGTTGATGCAGACGCGGTCCACCGCCGTCAGGATGACGAGGGCGTCGGCCTGCACGAGCTCTGCGAGCTTGGCAGAGGCAAAGTCCTTATCGATGACGGCGGGCGTGCCGTAGAGCTTGCCGTCCCGGCGCACAACGGGGATGCCGCCGCCGCCGACCGTGATCACGACGCAGCCGCCGTTGATCAGGGCGCGGACGGTGTTCTTTTCGATGACGTCCACGGGCTTCGGTGAGGGAACGACCTGGCGGTAGCCGCGGCCCGCGTCCTCGACCATGGTGTAGCCCTTTTCGGCGGCGATGCGCTCGGCCGTGGCCTTGTCATAGAATGCGCCGACAGGCTTCGTGGGCTTCTGGAAGGCGGGATCGTTCTCGTCCACCAGCACCTGCGTGACGACGGTGGCGACGTCCTTCTGCAGGCCGCGCGCGGCAAGCTCGTTGCCGATGGCGTTCTGCAGGTGATAACCGATATACCCCTGGCTCATGGCGCCGCACTCGGGGAAGGGCATATCGGACTTGATGGCGCCGGCCTCGGCGGCCGTGGCCATGCCCAGATTGATCATACCGACCTGCGGGCCGTTGCCGTGCGCAATGACGACCTCGTTGCCCTGCTCGATGAGATCCACGATCGGCTTTGCCGTTTCCGTAACAAGGGCGAGCTGCTCATAGGGCGTGCTGCCCAGCGCGTTGCCGCCCAGCGCGATGACGATGCGTTTTCCCATGGTAATTATCCTCCTGCTGTGCGGCTCAGAACATCTTGCGCTTGTTGTCGGCAGCGTCGAGCTCCATGAGAGCCTTGACGGGGTCCTTGACCTGCGCCAGGAAGATCATGGCGGCGATGATATACGGCTTGAAGGAGGCCTGCTTGTACAGCGGCACGAGATAGCGGTCAAACACGGAGTTGTCGACCTCGCCCTCCGGGCAGCTCAGGCCGGAGATGTCGGCGGGCAGGCAGTGCAGATACAGCGCCTTGCCGTCCTTCGTAAGCTTCATCATCTCCTCGCTGCAGGTCCAGTCCTTGTGCTCGGCGTTCTGCGCCAGCAGCTCCTTCTCCAGCTCGTCGATGCCCTTCTGGTCGCCCTTGACATAGAGTTCGGAGCGTCTTTCCATAGCCTGGAACGGAGCCCAGGACTTCGGATAGACGATGTCGGCGTCCTTAAAGGCTTCCTTCATGTCGTTCGTCTTGTGGAACTTGGAGCCGTACTTCTCGCAGTTCTTACGGGCGATCTCCTCGACCTCGGGGAAGACGTCGTAGCCCTCCGGATGGGCCAGCGTGACATCCATGCCGAAGCGGGTGAACAGGCCGATGACGCCCTGCGGAACAGACAGCGGCTTGCCGTAGGACGGGGAATAGGCCCACGTCATGGCGACCTTCTTGCCCTTCAGGTTCTCAACGCCGCCGAAGTAGTGGATGACATGCAGCATGTCGGCCATGCACTGCGTCGGATGGTCAACATCGCACTGCAGGTTGACGAGCGTGGGTCTCTGCTCGAGAATGCCGTCGCGGTAGCCCTCTTCCAGAGCGTCCATGAACGTCTTCTGGTACTCGTGGCCCTGATGGATGTACATATCGTCGCGGATGCCGATGACGTCGGCCATGAAGGAGACCATGTTCGCAGTCTCGCGGACGGTCTCGCCGTGGGCGATCTGGGATTTCTTCTCATCGAGGACCTGCTCCTCCAGACCCAGCAGGTTGCACGCAGAGGCGAACGAGAAGCGGGTACGGGTGGAGTTGTCGCGGAACAGGGAGATGCCGAGGCCGGAATTGAAGACCTTCGTGGACTTGTTGCGCTCGCGCAGGTCGCGCAGAGCGTCGGCCACGGTGAAGACGGCGTCGATCTCGTCGTCCGTCTTGTCCCACGTCCAGTAGAAGTCGGTCTTATACATGTTATTGATGTGGAGCTTTTCGAGGTGTCTTGCCAGTTCAACAGTCTTGCTCATGATCGTTCTCCTATTTCATATTTTGGTTGGTCGGAAGCCCGGCGGAGCCGGGCTGCTTGCTTTTTATCGGATGGACGGAAAAATCACTTGATATCGTTGCCGGTCAGCTCCTGACGGAACTCGGCCTCGGTGATCTTGTTTTCGGGCTTGTACAGACCGGGAACGGCGGCGTAGAGCGCGGCGCAGACGACGAGGTCCTGCTTCCAGGTGATCTCGTTCGGCGCATGGGCCTGCGACTCGGCGCCGGGGCCAAAGCCGACGCACGGGATGCCGTAGCGGCCCTGGATGGAAACGCCGTTCGTGGAGAACGTCCACTTGTCGGTCAGCGGACGGCCTTCGCGCTTGGAGCGCGCGGTCTCGTCGGCCCAGAGGCGCTTATCGCCCCACAGAGCGTGGTGCGCGTCGACAAGGGCCTGCACATGGGCGGCGGATTCCTTGTTGATCCACGTCGGGAAGAAGCACTCGGTCTCATAGACGTGGCCGGTCCATGCGGGACGGTCATACATATACATGGAAACCTTGACGTCCTTGGCATACTTCTTGCAGGCGGGCAGGTCCTCGATCTCCTTCAGGCAGGACTTGTAGGTCTCACCTGCCGTCATACGGCGGTCGATGGAGATGGAGCAGGAGTCCGCAACGGCGCAGCGGGACGGGGACGTGTAGAAGATCTGCGACGTCGTGCAGGTGCCGCGGCCGAGGAAGCGCGCGTCTTCCCAATGCTCGGGGTTGTACTTCGGGTCGAGCATCTTGACAAGGCCCTTGATCTCCTTGTCATCGGCGGCGTCGTTCTCGTTGAGGTCGCGGACGTTCAGCAGGACCTCGGCCATCTTGTGGATGGCGTTGTCACCGCGCTCCGGAGCGGAGCCGTGGCAGGAGACACCGTGCATGTCGACGCGGATCTCCATACGGCCGCGGTGGCCGCGATAGATGCCGCCGTCCGTCGGCTCGGTGGAGATGACGAACTCGATCTTGCTGCGGGCATCCTCCGGTCCGTTGAAATATTCATTGACGATGGACTGCCAGCACATGCCGTCGCAGTCCTCCTCCTGCACGGAGCCGACGACCATGATCTTGTAGCCCTCGGGAATGAGGTTCAGATCCTTCATGATCTTCGCGCCGTAGGCAGCGGAGGCCATGCCGCCCTCCTGGTCGGAGCCGCCGCGTCCGTAGATGATGTCGTCCGTCTCATAGCCCTCGTAGGGGTCGTTCGTCCAGTTGGCGCGGTTGCCGATGCCGACGGTATCGATGTGGGAATCGATGGCGATGATCTTCTCGCCCGTGCCCATCCAGCCGATGACGTTGCCGAGCTGATCGATCTCGACCCTGTCATAGCCGAGCTTTTCCAGCTCCTGCTTGATGCGCATGACGACGCCCTTTTCTTCGCAGCTTTCACTGGGGATGGCGATCATGTCCCGCAGGAAACGGCTCATGTCGGCACGATAGCCCTCGGCCGCACGTTTGATTGCTTCAAAATCCATCGTGGTACCCTCCATTATCTATTCATTCCGTACCGCAGTGCGGATATGCAGGCAGTCTGCGGTTCTCTGCTCCTATCTTACCATATCCTGCACAGAAGTCAAACAAATTTTTTTCAAAACAAAAAAATTTTGGAAAAAACAATTGATTTCTCCCGGCTATAATGGTATCATAGGGTCAGGAAAATCCAAACAGGGACGCTCTGACCGGCAAAAACCGGAAGTTCGTCATTCCAAGGAGCGAAGCGGCGTGGGGCTCTCAGGCACCATATTTCGTATTCGCCGGGGATCCTCAAAAATCCGGAATGATCCCGCGAGATTGCCACGGCCCCTTGCGGGGCCTCGCAATGACAAGCCTGACAGCGGGCAGTATGCGTGAGGGATTTCTTCAGAGTTTCCCAACAGAGAAGCTCGGAAGAAATCAGCAAGAGCGGAGGGCGAGAGATTTTTCGTCGAGGCGAGGTTTGGGGAACGCAGGAATACTTTGTGTATTTCAAGTTCCCCGAACCGATGGATCGGCGGAAAAGCTCCGGCATCCGCCGCAGAGGATTTCTTCAGAGTTTTCCCCAAAAAAAGAAAGGGGCGCTGCGATTGCTGAAACCGAATGAACTGGAAACGCTCCGCCAGATGGCGAGAGGCCTCGCGGCGCAGTTTGGAAGCAACTGCGAGGTCGTTGTGCACGAGATCTCGGAGCGCAGCACATCACACTCCGTCGTGGCGATTGAAAACGGCCATGTCTCCGGCCGCAAGCTCGGCGACGGTCCCTCACAGGTCGTGCTCGAGCAGCTCGGCAAGGACGGCCGTGCGCCGGAGGACCAGCTGTGCTATCTCACCCGCACGCCGGACGGCAAGCTGCTGAAGTCGTCGTCCATCTACATCCGCGACGAATCCGGGCGCGTGTGCGCCATTTTCTGCATCAACTTCGATATCTCCGCGCTGGCTATGGCCGAGCAGGCGCTCGCCGGGCTGACGTCCGCCCACCCCGCCGGGGAGGAGACGCCCCGCATCACGCACAATGTCAACGACCTGCTCGACGATCTCATCGAGCAGTCCGACCGCCTCATCGGCAAGCCGGTCGCCCTGATGAGCAAGGAGGACAAGGTGCGCGCCATCCATTTCCTCAATGAGCACGGCGCGCTGCTCGTCACAAAATCCGGCGACAAGATCGCGAAACATTTTGGCATTTCCAAATACACGCTATATTCTTATCTTGACGTAAAAACTGGAGGAAAGAGCAATGATTGATCTTCGCATCAACAAGGAAGGCCTGAAGCACAACATCGAGAAGGCCAAGGAAAACCACATCATCATCCCGACCATCGCGCAGATGCAGAATCCGGATCTCATCCCGGAGAAAATCAAGGAAAAGCTGACCCATACCGGCCTGTGGGACGTCGACCCCGTCAACCTGTTCCGCATTTCCTGGCACAACGAGGCCAAGGAGTTCGGCGGTCTGTATCAGCACACCCCGAATTATGTGGAGATCCCCTCCAGCCTGTCCGGCGTGCCGTGCCGCATCCTTGCCATGTCCGGCAAGTGGTTCCCCACGGGCTGCCATAAGGTCGGCGCTTCGTTCGGCTGCCTGGCTCCGCGCCTTGTGACCGGTCAGTTCGACGCCACCTATCATCACGCCGTGTGGCCGTCCACCGGCAACTACTGCCGCGGCGGCGCCTTCAACTCCAAGCTGCTGGCCTGCGAGTCCGTGGCCATCCTGCCCCAGGATATGTCCAAGGAGCGCTTTGACTGGCTGAAGTCCATCGCCGGTCAGATCATCGCCACGCCGGGCTGCGAGTCCAACGTCAAGGAGATCTTCGACAAGACGTGGGAGCTGAAGAAGGATCCGTCCATGATGATCTTCAACCAGTTTGCCGAAATGGGCAACCCGCTGTGGCACTACAATGTCACGGGCTACGCCCTGGCCGATCTGTTCGAGGCCGTGAAAAAGCCCGGCCAGCGTCTGGCCGGTGCCTGCTTCACCTCCGGCTCCGCCGGCACGATGTCCTCCGGCGATCTGCTGAAGGAGCGCTATCCCGGCATGAAGCTCGCCGTCGGCGAGGCCCTGCAGTGCCCGACCATTCTGGACAACGGCTTCGGCGGCCACCGCATCGAGGGTATCGGCGACAAGCACATCCCCTGGATCCACAACGTGAAGAACACCGACATGGCCATCGCTATCGATGACGAGGACAGCCAGCGCCTGCTGCGCCTGTTCAACACCCCCGAGGGCCAGAAGTATATGAAGGACGAGCTGGGCATGTCCGATGAGGAAGTCCAGAAGATGACCTGGCTGGGCATCTCCGGCATCGCCAACGTGCTGTGCTGCATCAAGATGGCCAAGTACTATGAGCTGACCGAGAACGACGTGGTGGGCACCGTTCTGACCGACTCCGCCGTGATGTACAAGTCCCGTATTGAGGAGCTCAACAAGATGCACGGCGCATACAACGCCCATGAGGCTTCTCTGGATCACAACCTGCATATGCTGGGCCTGCGCACCGACAACATGATGGAGATGGGGTATGCCGAGCGCAAGCGCGTCCATAACCTGAAGTACTACACCTGGGTCGAGCAGCAGCAGATGAACGTCGAGGATCTGAACGCCCAGTGGTACGACACCAAGGGCACCTGGGATGCCGTTCACGCTCAGGCCAAGGATCTGGACGAGCTGATCAACGAGTTCAACGAGGCCACCGGCCTGCTGAAGGCTCTTTAAGAGTTGAAGCTTAAAGGGGGAGCAGGCTCCCTCGATAGATCCCGATCATGATACGCCTCAGGGCGGGGCGAAAGCCCCGCCCTGATTTCTTTTTAAATAAGGAGAACACCACCATGAAAAACGTGAAATACGGCAAGTGCGTCCGCTGCGGCAAGACCTACGACGCCGTGCCTGATCTGACCAACTGCGAATGCGGCGGTATTCTGGATATCGTCTACGACTATGACTATATCAAGACCGTGCTGACCAAGGAAAAGCTGGCCAAGCGCGACAACCGTTCCATGTGGCGCTACCGCGAGCTGCTGCCCGTGGAGGAGACCACCCCCGACACGCCGCTGCGTGTGGGTTGGAGCCCTCTGTACGAGGAGCCGAAGCTGGCGGAGATGCTGGGCATCAAAAAGCTGTGGGTGAAGGACGACGGCCAGAACCCCACCGCCTCCCTGAAGGACCGCGCCAGCGCCATGGCCGTGGCCAAGGCCATGGAGGCGGGCGCCAAGACCATCGCCTGCTCCTCCACCGGCAACGCCGCCAGTTCTCTGGCCGGCAACGCCGCCGCCGCAGGCATCAAGACCTTCATCTTCGTGCCGGAGCGCGCGCCCCAGGGCAAGGTGGCGCAGCTGATGATTTTCGGCGCCAACGTCATCTCCGTCAAGGGCAACTATGAGGATACCTTCAAGATGTCCGCCGCCGCCATCGAGAAGTACGGCTGGTACAACCGCAACGCCGCCATCAACCCCTACCTCAGCGAGGGCAAAAAGACCGTGGCGCTGGAGATCGCTGAGCAGCTGAACTGGGAGATGCCCGACTATCTGGCCATCTCCGTGGGTGACGGCTGCACCATTGCCGGTGTATGGAAGGGCTTCAAGGATCTGTACGCCATCGGCTTTATCGACAAGCTGCCCCGCCTGATCTCCGCCCAGTCTCTGGGCTGCTATCCCATCAATCGAGCCATTCAGGAGAATAAGCCCTGGGAGCCGATGGAGGAGAACACCATTGCCGACTCCATTTCCGTGGGCGTGCCCCGCAACGCCGACAAGGCGCTGATGGCCATCCGTGAATCCAACGGCATCGCCGTCAACGTATCCGATGAGGAGATCCTGGCGGCGCAGCGGCTGCTGGGCCAAACCTGCGGCGTGTTCGGCGAGCCGGCAGGCGTTACCGGCGCGGCGGCCCTGAAGAAGGCCTGCGAGGAGGGCCTGATCCCCCACGATGCCACGGTGGTGTCCGTGGTCACGGGCAACGGGTTGAAGGATGTGGCCAACGCCATCAAGTCCGCGGGTTCCCCCGTGCACATTGAGCCGGATCTCGACCTGATGGTGGAGGAATTCAAAAAGCGCGGCGTTGTGGTAGAATAAAAAATACTGGCATGAAATCTTCGATTTCATTGCCAAAAAGGCTTGCGGTTCGCTGCGCACCTTTGGCACTTGCTGAATCGAGAAGTATTTTTGCCACGTATATGCCGCGGCAAAAAATGATTTGAATGATTCGCGCTGTGTGCAGCGCGAACGCTGCGAGGCTGTTTTGAAAAGGAGCGGTGGAAACCGCTCCTTTTCTGATAAAAAATCAGTGCGAGCGACGAATTTCACCTTGACTTTTACGGGGAAATCGTGTATCATAGTTGCTGTTGTAAAGGATGAAAACTTTACATAAAGGCGATACGCTTTACAGAGAGGAGCGAGATCCGTGAAAAACCAGACCTACCGCATGACCATGCTGTTCGATTTTTACGGCGAGATCCTCACGCAGCGGCAGAAAGAGTTTTTTGATCTGTACTACAATGAGGATCTGTCTTTGGGAGAGATCGCGGAGAACTGCGGGATCTCGCGGCAGGGCGTGCGGGATGTGATCGTGCGGGCCGAAGCCGCCATGCAGGAGATCGAGGACAAAACGGGCCTCATCCGCCGCTTTATGCAGATGCAGCCGAAGATCGCCGCCATCGAGGAGGCGGCGCAGCAGATCAAGACCATCAACTATCGCCAATACGAAAATCCCCAGCTGGATGAGCTGGCGGCAACGATTCTGGAAAATGCCGAGGGACTGAAGGAGTAAATATGGCCTTTGAAGGACTGTCCGAAAAACTGAATGCCGTATTCAAAAATCTGCGGGGCAAGGGTCGGCTGACAGAGGCTGATGTCCGCACTGGTATGCGCGAGGTGCGCCTTGCACTGCTGGAGGCTGATGTCAGCTACAAGGTGGTCAAGGACTTTGTGGCGCAGGTGACCGAGCGCTGCGTGGGCAGCGATGTGCTGGAGAGCCTGACACCGGCTCAGCAGATCATCAAGATCGTCAATGAAGAGCTGACAAAGCTGATGGGTAGCACCAATGCCAAGATCACCACGGCCAACCATGGCCCTACGGTGGTGATGATGGTGGGTCTGCAGGGCGCCGGTAAAACCACCAACGGCGCAAAGCTGGCGGGTCTGATGCGCCGCCAGTTCGGCAAACGTCCGCTGCTGGCGGCCTGCGACGTGTACCGTCCCGCCGCCATTACCCAGCTGCAGGTGGTAGGTAAGCAGCTGGATATTCCGGTGTTTGAAATGGGGCAGATCGCCCCCGTTACCATCGCAAAAGAGGCGGTGAAGTATGCCGCCGATCACGGCAACGACATGGTCTTTCTGGATACCGCCGGCCGGCTGCACATCGATGAGGCGCTGATGGACGAGCTGCGGAACATCAAGGCCGCGGTGAAACCCAATGAAATTTTGCTGGTGGTGGACGCCATGACCGGCCAGGACGCCGTCAATGCCGCCAAGGCTTTTGACGATGCGCTGGGGATCGACGGCGTGATGCTGACCAAGCTGGACGGCGACGCCAGAGGCGGCGCGGCATTGTCCATCCGGGCCGCCACCGGAAAACCCATCAAGTTTGTGGGTACCGGCGAAAAGCTGGATATGATCGAGCTGTTCCACCCGGATCGAATGGCTTCCCGCATTCTGGGCATGGGCGACATGCTGTCGTTCATCGAAAAGGCCGAGCAGCAGTACGATGAAAAGCAGGCAAAAAAGCTGGAGGAAAAGCTGCGGAAAAACCGCCTGACCCTCAGCGATTATCTGGAGCAGCTGGAGCAGCTGCAGAATATGGGCGATCTGAGCCAGATTGCCGGCATGCTGCCCGGAAATCTGGGAAAGAGCTTTGACCCCGACCAGATCGACCCCAGACAGTTTGCCCGCACAAAGGCGATCATCCAATCCATGACCGTGCAGGAACGGGAAAATCCGCAGATCCTCAATGCCAGCCGCAAGCGTCGTATCGCGGCCGGCTGCGGACAGCAGGTGTCGGACGTGAACCGGCTGCTGAAGGGGTTTGAGGCCATGCAGCAGATGACAAAGGCGCTGACCCGCGGCGGAAAACGGGGTATGGGTGCGCTGAATGGCATGATGGGCGGCATGGGCGGCATGGGCGGCAGTATGAGAGGCTTTGGCCGCAAGAAAAGACTGAAATAAGTGCCCCGGCATTTATGATACATGAGACAACAATAATGATTTTTGGAGGAAAAAACCATGGTTAAGATCAGACTGAGAAGAATGGGCGCCAAGAAGGCTCCTTATTACCGCGTTGTTGTGGCTGACAGCCGCTATCCCCGCGATGGCCGCTTCATCGAGGAGATTGGCACTTATAACCCCTGCGTGAGTCCCGCTGAGATCAAGATCGATGCTGACCGCGCCCGTGAGTGGATCAAGACCGGCGCCCAGCCCACCGATACCGTTCGCGCTCTGCTGAAGAAGGTCGACGTTCTATAAGGCCGAGGGCAAGTCATGAAGGAATTGCTGCTCTATATCGCCAGAAGCCTCGTCCAGCATCCCGATCAGGTCACCGTGACCGAGGTCGAGAACGGCGACGAGCTGACGCTGGAGCTGCGCGTTGCCCCCGAGGATATGGGCAAGGTGATCGGCCGTCAGGGCCGCATTGCCAAGGAGATCCGCACGGTCGTGCGTTCCTACGCCCAGCGTACAGGCGCCAAAGTTTCTGTAGATATCGTTGACTGAAATATGTTGACAAAAACAGGCATCCGACAGGATGCCTGTTTTTTGCGTTTTAGAGTATGCCCAGATGCTCCAGCAGGATCTTGACGCCGATGAGGATCAGGATCATGCCGCCGACAAACTCCGCCTTGGACTTATAACGTGCGCCAAATACGCTGCCGGCTTTGACGCCCACACAGGAAATGACAAAGGTGGTTGCACCGATGAGACAGACCGCCGCGGCGGTATTGGCCAGCTGGCTGGCCGGCATGATCTCAACGGGAACGCAGGCAAAGGTGATGCCCACGGCCAGAGCGTCAATACTGGTGGCAACGGCCATCAGCAACATGGTTTTGACATCCAGCGCGGCGGAGGCATTTTCCTCCTCTTTGCTGAGAGCCTCGCGGAGCATATTGCCGCCGATCAGGGCCAGCAGCACAAAGGCAATCCAAGAGGCCACGGCGTTGATATACTTTTCAAACCCTGCGCCCAGCAGGTAGCCGATGAAAGGCATCAGCGCCTGAAAGCCGCCAAACCACACGCCGCAGACGGCGGCGCTGCGGAAGGTGACCTTCTGCATGGCAAGTCCCTTGCATACCGACACGGCGAAAGCATCCATGCTCAGACCTACCGCCAGCAAAAACAGCTCCAATAATCCCATAGCCTCTTCCTCACATCCATAAAAAATGAGCGGATACCTGCCGTATCCGCTCGTGTAAGCATTTGCTAACTCAAGACACATACAGCCGCCCCGACTGTATGAATCTCATCAATTAAGGTATACCAGGCGTTTGCCAGTATGTTGGCATACCGCGCGCGATCCGCGCCGACTACTCCCACAACAAATGTCAGTATAGCAGAAGCGGCAGGGAAAGTCAATCCTGAGCGGCGGTATCTTTTCGCTTTTTGACGGAGAAAATGTGCCGAAAAAGGGAATTATCTGCCGTCGACCTCCTCCTTGATGCGCCGCCCGTCATCCAGAAGGCGGGTCAGCTGCGGGAGATCATCATTGGCTATGGCCGCGCGGTATTCGCCGAGAGAGGCAATCAGCTGATCCAGCTCGCGGAGAAGGTGGTCCTTATTTTCCAAAAAGAGCTCTGCCCACATGGGGGGATTCAGCCATGCCACACGGGTCAGATCCCGGTAGCTGCCGGCGGAGAAACCTTTGCGCTTACGGGCGGTGGGGCTTTTGATATACGCATTGGAGATGACGTGTGCCATCTGGGAGGTAAAGGCGATGATCTCATCGTGCTCCTCGGCGGTGGTGACGCTGATGCGGCCGAAATGGGCCGGTTCCAGCAGCTCCTTGACCCGCCCCAGCAGCACAATGTCATCATAAACGGGCGGTACGATCACCATGGGAGCGCCCTTGAAAAGGTGGGCATCGGCGTATTTGAAGCCGGATTGGTGCTTGCCGGCCATAGGATGGCCGCCAAGATAGGTGAAACCCCAACGCTGCGCAAGGGGGAAGCCTGCCGCGCAGACGCGCCGCTTTGTGCCGCAGCAGTCGATCACAACAGGCTTGCTGCCAAAATGAGGGGCAAAAGTTTCCAGAACGCGGCAGGCTGCCTCGGGATTAACGGCGATCAGCACAAGATCGCACCGGGCAGCGTTGTCCACCGTCAGCTCGCCGCTGACGGCGCCGCTGACAATGGCAAAATCCAGCGTGGAGCGATCCGTATCAAGGGCCAGAACTGTATGCCCCTCCTGACTGTATGCTTTGGCAAAGGAGCCGCCGATCAGACCCAGTCCAACGATACCAACTGTCATTTCGTAATAACCTCCCGGATGCTGCGTACTTTTTCAGCCAGTGCGGCATATTCCTCGGGCCGCAGAGACTGGGCACCGTCGCACAGGGCATGCAGGGGATCGTTGTGTACCTCGATGATCAGACCATCGGCCCCACAGGCGGTTCCGGACAGCGCCATGGGAGGCACCAGACGGGCAATACCGGTGGCATGGCTGGGGTCGACAATGATGGGCAGGTGGGTCAGCTCGCGCAGCATGGGAACCGCGGCCAGATCCAGCGTGTTGCGGGTATAGTCGTCAAAGGTACGGATGCCGCGCTCGCACAGAACAACCTGCTCGTTGCCGCCGGCCATGATGTATTCGGCGCTCATCAGCAGTTCTTTCAGCGTATTGGCAAGGCCGCGCTTGAGCAGAATGGGGCGGCGCAGCTTACCCAGCTCCTTGAGCAGGTCGAAATTCTGCATGTTTCGCGCGCCCACCTGGATCATGTCCACATCCTCGAACAGGGGCAGGTGCTTGGTGCCCATGATCTCGGTGACGATGGGGAGCCCCGTTTCGCGGCGGGCGATCTTCAGCAGCTCAATACCATCAGCCTGCATGCCCTGAAAGTCATAGGGGGAGGTGCGAGGTTTGAAAGCGCCGCCGCGCAGTATATTGGCTCCGGCTGCCTTTACGGATTTGGCGATGGAAACGATCTGCTCCTCGGACTCCACGGAGCAGGGGCCGGCGATCATGCAGAAGTTGCCGCTGCCGATCTTCACGCCGCTGACATCCACGATGGTGTCCGCCGGGTGGAACTTGCGGTTGCAGCACTTGAAAGGCTCGGTGACGCGCTTGACGGAGTCGACAATATCCAGGCTGGCGATGAGGTCCATGTCTACACGGGTCGTGTCGCCGATCAGACCAAGAATGGTCTGGAATTCACCCTGCGAGACATGGATGCCCAGACCCTGTCCTTTCAGCCATTCGATCAGCTGGTTGCGCTTTTCTTCCTTTACACCGTTTTTCAGTACGACGATCATTGTGTTAGCCTCCGCTTATTTCTGTAAATTGTTGATTAGATAAAAAATAAATGCGGCACAGGATAACTGTGCCGCATCGAATTGCCTGTTATGGCCTCTTTTTATGCATCACAAATTACCCTTACTACCAAAGATAGTAAAGTAATAGTAATAAGCATAAGAAGAGAAACCGAACATGGATATATACCTCAAAAAATTGTTTTTATCATTATATGAGCTATGAGCCGCAATGTCAACAGCTCTTGAGAGAAAAAGTAAACAGTTGTGGAAGATATTGCGCATATACTTTTTGTGGAAAAAAGAAAAATATGAGTTTTACGCGGCAGCTGCCGTACCGCGTTGGACTTTTGGGGAGGAAATTTTTTCGAAGGCGGAACTGTATACGGGATTTGTTTTATGGGAAATAAGTGGCTGTGAATTTTTTGAAAAGTGTTTGGGAAAGGGGTTGCTTTTATCTGCCATTGGTGATAGGATTGCCTGCACCGATTGGAAAACCGTATCGGTAAAAATTTTTCCCGCAAAAGGAGATAAAGATGATGAAAAAAATGTTGGCAGTTGTGCTGGCTCTTTGCATGACGCTGGCACTGATAGGCTGCGGCAATGCCAAGCAGCCTGAGAACGAGGATCAGAGCTCCGGCGAGAGCAAACGTGTGGAGCCGCTGGCTTCTTCGGTGGATGTAAGCAATGTGACGGAGGCAACGCTGGCTGTGTCCTTTGATAAGTCTTCGCTGCATACAGACGGCGACACCATGACGCTGGATATGAAGGTGTATGACTTTGAACAGTTTGACGCGGCGGAGGTATCTCAGCTGAAAGAGGGCGACGTCATTGTGGTGGACGGCAAGGAGATCACCGTGGCGTCGATTGATACAACGAACGGCGTTGAGATCAACGGCGGCTTTGACCAGGAGAACGGCGTCTCTTTGGCTACGCTGGATGGCGGCGTGCTGTGTGCTGTCGGCGCGGATGACGCCAAGAGCTATTATGAGGTGGGTACTGTGACGCTGCCGGTCAGCGAAACGTGTGTTCTGACGGACAGCGCCGATCTGAGTGCCGGTGAAAAGACCGTTGCAGCGGCTGAGCTGGCGGCGTTTTTGACGAATGATACGGCAGCGTTCCAACCGGGAAATACGCAGGTGACGGTCAGCGGCGGCCAGATCACGGCCATCAGCCGCGTGTATATGCCCTGAGTTACAATTGCATGTAGAAAGGATGTCCATCCCGCATGGGATGGACATCCTTTTTGCGCTCAGAAAAAGCTGACCTGACTGGTCTCCGCCATACCGGCAAAAGCACCCAGCGCCTTGAGCTGTTCGATATGCGTTTTACTCAGTTTGTTGCAGGCGGTGGAAAACTCCTCAATGGAGATGAATTCCTTCCCCTTACGCTGCTCCACGGTAGCCAATGCCGCCGCTTCACCCAGACCGTGCACCGACACAAAGGGCGGCAGCAGGCCGTTTTCCGTAATGAGAAAATGGGTGGCGTCTGACCGATAGATATCAATGGTGTCAAAGTGGAAGCCGCGCAGATAAAACTCATAGCATACCTCCAGCGTGACCATCAGATCCTGCTCCACGGCGGTGGCGTCCTTATTGTTCTCGATCTCGCGGATCTTCCGCTTGACCGCGTCCAGACCGGCGCAGCAGTACTCCGCATCAAAAGCTTTGGCACGGATGGAGAAGAAGGTGGCATAGAAAGCCAGCGGCTCATGCACCTTGAACCAGGCGATACGGAAAGCCATCGTTACATAAGCAACGGCGTGGGCCTTGGGGAACAGGTAGCCGATCTTGGCCAGAGATTCGATGTACCAGTCTGGCACATTGTGCTCCCGCATGGCCTCCTCCCAGCCGTCTTCAAAACCTTTTTTCTTCACCTTGCCCTTTCGGACAGCCTCCATGATCTTGAAGGACATCTTGGGATCCAATCCCATGGAAATGAGATAGAGCATGATATCGTCGCGGCAGCCTACCGTTTCCAGAACGGTGGCCGTGCCGCTGACGATCAGCTCACGGGCGTTGCCCAGCCACACATCGGTACCGTGGGAGAAACCGGACAGGCGCACCAGCGTGTTAAAGTTGGTGGGTTGGGTATCCACCAGCATCTGGCGGGTGAACCGGGTGTTGAACTCCGGGATGGCGACGGCGCCGGTGGGGCCGAGGATCTCATCGTTCTCATACCCCAGCACCCTGGAGGAGATGAAGATGGACATAGTGTCGGGGTCATCCAACGGGATCTGGCGGGCATTGACGCCGGTGAGATCCTCCATATACTTGATCATAGTGGGATCATCGTGGCCCAGCATGTCCAGCTTCAGGAGGTTATCCTCCATGCAGTGGTATTCAAAATGAGTGGTCACGGTGTCGCTGCCTGCGTCATCGGCGGGATGCTGCACGGCGGTGAAGTCCTCCACATCCATATCGTCCGGCACCACCACCAGTCCGCCGGGGTGCTGGCCCGTGGTACGGCGAACGCCAACGCAGCCCTGGGTCAGACGGTTCATCTCCGCGTTGGAGGCGGTTTCCCCCTTTTCCTCCAGATACTTCTTTACCATGCCGAAGGCGGTTTTTTCCGCCAGCGTGCCGATGGTGCCGGCACGGAACACCTGCGTGGCACCGAACATCTCAATGGCATGGCGGTGAGCTCTGGCCTGATATTCGCCGGAGAAGTTCAGATCGATATCCGGCACCTTGCCGCCGCCGTAGCCCAGAAATGTCTCGAAGGGGATGTCAAAGCCGTCCTTTTTCAGCTTTGCGCCGCATTGGGGGCACATTTTATCGGGCATATCCGCGCCGCAGCCGTACTGCGGATCGGTTTGAAACTCCACATACTGGCACTCCGGGCAGTAGTAGTGGGGCGGCAGGGAATTTACCTCGGTGATGCCGGACATATAGGCCACCAGCGAGGAGCCGACGGAACCACGGGAACCTACCAGATAGCCGTTTTCAAGGCTGCGCTGCACCAGCTTCTGGGCGGACATATATACCACGTCGTACTTGCCCAGAATGCTGTTCAGCTCCACGTTCAGACGGTCCACGATCAGCTGGGGCGGGTTTTCGCCGTACATGGCGTGGCACTTGCTCCACACCCGGTCATACAGCTCCTGCTCGGAGTTCTCAAGGCGCGGCGGAAACAGCTGGCCCGGCGGCAGCAGCTCGATCTCTTCAATAAGATCGGCAATCTTGCGGGGGTTATCGATGACCACCTCATGGGCCTTTTCCGCACCGAGATAGGAGAATTCCTCCAGCATTTCATCGGTGGTCTTGAAGTAGATGGGCAGCGGCGCGTCAGCATCGGAGAACTTTTTGCTGGCCAGCAGGATGTGACGGTAGATCTCATCCTCCGGCTCCTGAAAGTGCACGTCGCCGGTGGCGCACACCGGTTTTCCCAGCTCCTCGCCCAGACGGACAATGGTGCGGTTAAATTCCCGCAGCTCTTCCTCTGACTGCACATCGCCGTTGCGCAGCATGAACATGTTGTTGCAAATAGGCTGGATCTCCAGATAGTCGTAAAAGGCGGCGATACGCTTCAGCTCTGCCCATTCACGGTGCTCAGATACCGCGCGGAACAGCTCGCCCGCCTCACAGGCGGAGCCGATGATCAGACCCTCGCGGTGGGCGGCCAGCTCCGTTTTGGGGATGGTGGGCACCCGATGAAAATACTTCAGGTTGGAGGCGCTGATGAGCTGGTAGAGATGCTTCAATCCCAGCTTGTTTTTGGCCAGAATGATAATATGCTTGGGAAAGCGGTTGGATTTGCCGCCCTGCGGCCGCAGCTTCAGCATTTCCTGATTGATCTGCTGAATGCGGTTGATATGCAGCTCGCTGCGCATTTTTTCGAAGAAGGGAACCAGCATATAACCCACCATACCGGCATCATCCGATGCGCGGTGATGGTTAAAAGCGGGCAGATCCAAATGCTCCGCCACGATGTCCAGCTTGTATTTGTGCAGCTCCGGCAGCAGATTCTGGGCCAGAATCAGCGAATCGATGTAGGTGGGGTCAAAATCCAGTCCCACCTTTTCGCAGCCGGCGCGGATGAAGCTGATGTCGAAAGGCGCGTTGTGTGCCGCCAGCGGCCGACCGTTCACGAATTTCAGGAACGCCGTCAGCGCCTCTTTCAGCGAGGGAGCGTCGGAGAGCATGGCGTCGGTGATGCCGGTCAGGCCGATGATCTCGGGCGTCAGGCGCCGGTGGGGATTGACAAAGGTCTGAAACGTGTCGGTGATCTGACCGTTTTTCAGCACCACCGCGCCGATCTCTGTGATGGCCTCGGTGGCGACCTTCAGGCCGGTCGTCTCAATATCGAAGCAGACAATCTCCTCGTCAAAGGACTGGTCCAGATCGCCATGCACCGCCACGCGATCGTCCAGATTGTTGACAAAATACCCCTCGACACCATAGAGGATCTTGATTTTTCCGGCATTATGCCACGCGTCGGGGAAGGACTGCACCACGCCGTGATCCGTGATGGCAATGGCGGGGTGACCCCATGCAACGGCCTGCTTGATGACGCTGGCGGTATCCGTCAGGGCGTCCATGTTGGACATGCGGGTGTGCAGATGCAGCTCCACCCGCTTTTCAGGACTGGTGTCCCTGCGCCCCTCATGGGTGATTTTCATGATATTCAGCGGGCGCAGCTGGATATCCTTGCCGTCGCGGGTCAACTCCACAATGCCCTGCAGGCGCAGCCACATGCCGGGGTTGATCAGACCGTTCAGAGGCTTGGCCTCTTTTTCATCCATATATTTGCGCACGGTGACGCTGCCGGCGTAGTCGGTCATATCAAAGGTCAGGCACCACAGGCCCGGCCGCCGCGTTTCGTACAGTTCGGCGGCAAAAACCTTGCCCTCCACCACGATGGCGCCCATTTTGGGGTTGAGATCCACCATGGGGATAGGCTTGCCCTTGATGGGTTTGCCCAGCAGCACCTCACCGCCGGATTTTTTGGCGGCGGACTGGGGAGTTTGCACCGTCAGACGCAGCTGGTGCAGCTCGTATTCCTGCATCAGCAGCTGGCGCACCGTTTCCTGTGCGGCATCCGGCAGCGTTTCGCCGCACTGAAGCTCCAGCTCCATGGTGCGGTTTTCCCGGTCCAGCACGCCGCCGACTACCGCCGCGTCATGCAGCAGCAGACGCAGCTCACGGGGCGGCAAAAAGCGGTCAAAAAAATCAAAAAACGGGATCTTATCCGTCATAATTCTGTCCTTTTCGTCTGTATGGTAGGAAGTTGCTGGGGTGGGAGTGTTATCGGCCCCCGCGCACGTTCTGCCGGTGGTTCTCCTGTTTACAGCTTCTCAATCTCCGACATCAGGGCGTCGATCAGCTCTTCCTGCGGCACCTTGCGGAGAATTTCGCCCCGGCGGAACAGCAGGCCCTCGCCATCGCCGCCGGCAATGCCCACATCGGCATTTCGCGCTTCGCCGGGACCGTTGACCACACAACCCATGACCGCGACGGTGATGGGTTTGGTGCAGCCGCGGAGCCGACGCTCTACTTCCCGGGCAATGGGGATCATGTCGTATTTCGTCCTACCGCAGGTGGGGCAGGAGATCAGATTCGGCCCGCTGCGCCGCAGGTCGATGGCCTGCAGAATGCGTTTGGCGGCAATGATCTCCTCCTCCGGGTCCGCCGTCAGGCTGACGCGGATGGTATCGCCGATGCCCTGACAAAGGAGGCCGCCGATGCCAATGGCGGATTTCAGCACGCCCATTTCCGGGGTGCCCGCCTCGGTAACCCCCAGATGCAGGGGATAGTCCGTCTGCTGCGAGAGCAGGGTGTAGGCCTGCATATTGGTGGGGACGTGGGAGCATTTTACCGACAGACAGATGTCGTCAAAGCCGCAGTCGTTCAAAAGACGGACGTGACCCATGGCGCTGTCTACCAACGCCTGAGCCGTTACACCGCCGTATTTTGCCAGCAGTCCCTTTTCCAGCGAGCCGCCGTTGACGCCGATGCGGATGGGGATATGGCGTGCGCGGCAGGCATCCGCTACCGCCCGTACCCGCTCCTGAGAACCGATGTTGCCGGGGTTGATGCGGATCTTGTCCACGCCCTGCCGGACGCATTCCAGCGCCAGCCGGTAGTCAAAGTGAATGTCCGCCACCAGCGGGATGTGGATGCCGCGCTTGATGGCGCCCACAGCCTCCGCCGCCTCCATGGTGGGCACCGCCACCCGGATGATTTCGCAGCCGGCCTGCTCCAGACGCAGGATCTGCGCCACGGTGGCGGCCACATCCTCGGTATGGGTGCTGCACATGGATTGGATCGCCACAGGCGCGCCGCCGCCAATGGCGACACCGCCGATGTTCATTTGTCTGCTCATAGCATCCTCATCCTCTCAGGTAAACAGTTTTCGCACATCGCTGAAGGTTACCAGTGCAATCAGCGCCAGCAGCAGCACCAACCCGGCAAAGTGAATATAATTTTCATATTTTGCGGGGATCTGCTTTTTGATCAGCGCCATGGAGATGGCGTTGACCACCAGAAACAGGATCTTGCCGCCATCCAGCGCCGGCAGAGGCAGCAGGTTCATAACGGCCAGATTTACAGTGATCAGCGCGGCGAGATAGGCGATATTTTCCACGGCCGCACCAAAGGACTCGGAAGCCTCGCCCACCTCTGTCATGGTGGATACAATGCCAACCGGGCCGCTGAGATCACGAAGTCCCGCCTCGCCCGTTACCAGCATTTTCAGGCTTAGGCGTACCAGACGGACAAAATCCAGCGTATTATTCCAGCTGTTGGCGATCCGGTCGCCCACCGTGGCTTCCTTTACGCCGAAAAGCAGACCGTAGCCGGTGTAAGCACTGCCGTTTTGATCGATATAGGAGGCCTTTTCCATGGGAAAGTCCCGCAGCGTGACTTTTTCACCGTTACGGCGAACCACCAGATCAAAAGTACCGTCATGATTCAGGCCCAGCAGCAGGCCGACATCGCTGTACATATACACCCGCTCGCCATCGATGGACAGCAGCGTGTCGCCAACCTGCAGGCCGGATTCGGACTGGAGGGGGCAGCCATCGGCAAAGGCGGTGATGGTGGGGTCATAAAAGGCTTGCGCATTGCTGTACAGCACCAGCAGGATCACAAAACCCGCCACAAAGTTCATAAACGCACCGGCGGCAAAAATCAGCAATCGGGGCCAGAACCCCTGGTGGTTCAGGGCGTGGGGATCATCAGAATCCTCATCCTCGCCCTCCATGGCGCAAAAGCCGCCGCAGGGAATGGCGCGGAGCGCATACAGTGTATCGCCCTTTTGCTTTTTCCACAGGGCGGGCCCCATGCCGATGGAAAATTCATTGACGGTCACGCCGCAGGCTTTGGCCGCCAGAAAGTGACCCAGTTCATGGACGGCGATCAGTATACCAAAGATGAGGATCGCCACAAGAATATAGACAATGGTTGACATAAAAACAGTTCCTTTATCGTGTCAGTACCGCCCGGGCCGCCGCGCGGGCAAGGCGGTCTGCTTCCAGTATATCCGTAAGGCTTGGCTGATATTTCATCGCTACGCGCTCCAGCGCAGCCTCCACGGTGCGATGGATACCGTTAAAGCCGGTTTCGCCGCGCAGAAATGCCCACACGGCCTCCTCGTTGGCGGCGTTCATAATAGCACAGGCGGTGCCGCCCGCCGCGGCGCACTGCCGGGCGATGGCGTAGCATCGGAAGGCCCCGTCGTCGATGGGATCAAAGGTCAGCGGGCCGCAGGTGAGAAGATCCAGCGGCTGCTCCGACGATGGTGCGCGCAGAGGCCACGTCATGGCGTAGCGGATGGGAAGCTTCATATCCGGGGTGCCCAGCTGGGCCAGCAGAGCGCCATCCTGAAACTCCACCAGCGAGTGGATAACGCTCTGACGGTGGATCACCGCCTCCACCTGAGAAAGAGGCAGACCGTACAGGCGCATGGCCTCGATGATCTCCAACCCTTTGTTCATCAGCGTGGCGGAGTCGATGGTGATTTTGGCGCCCATGCTCCAGTTGGGATGCTTCAGGGCGTGGGCGGGCGTCATGTTTTCCAACTCCGCATAGCGCTTTCCGAAGAAGGGGCCGCCGGAGCAGGTGAGGATCAGACGGCGGATCTCGCCGCGATCCCCGCAGCCTTGCAGGCATTGAAAAATGGCGGAATGCTCGCTGTCGACGGGAACGATATCCGCGCCATATTCGCGGGCCGCCGCCATCACCAGCTCTCCGGCGCACACAAGAGTTTCCTTGTTGGCCAGCGCAATGCGCCGACCCAAACGGATGGCGGCCAGCGTTGGCTCCAACCCCACGCTGCCCACCACGGCGGTGACCACGGTGTCCGCCTCTGCCGCCTGCGCGGCAGCCAGCAGACCATCTGGCCCGGACAGCACCTCGACATCCGTGCCGTGCAGGCGGCGGCGCAGCTCGGCAGCCGCGCCCTGGTCATAAAGCACCGCAAGGCGCGGGCGAAATTCCCGCGCCTGCGCTTCCAGCAGATCCACGCTGTCATGCGCCGCCAGCGCGGCCACATGCAGCTTCAGTTCCCGGGCCACGGCCAGCGTCTGCCGGCCGATGGACCCCGTACTTCCCAGCAGGGAGATGATTTTTGTCATGCTCGATCCCTCAATACAGGGCGACGGAGCGGATGATGAGCCACACCACCGGCGCGGCGAAAATCACGCTGTCAAACCGGTCCAGCACGCCGCCGTGCCCCGGCAGCAGCCGCCCGTAGTCCTTGATGCCGCACTCGCGCTTAATGGCGGAAAAGCTCAGATCGCCCAGCTGGCCCATGGCAGCGCCCACAAGACCCAGCAACAGGCACCAGGCCACGTTCAGCTGCACCTCAGTGACCAGGAAGAACACGATGCGGAAGATGATCATGCCCAGCATGCCGCCCAGCAGACCGCCGACGGCACCCTCTACCGTTTTTTTGGGACTGACCCGGGGCGCCAGCTTATGCCGTCCAAGCGCCATGCCGGTAAACAGCGCCGCCGTGTCAGAGCAGAAAGCGGCCACCAGCACGATCAGAACAATGCCGCCGCCGTGGGCCATCAGCCGCAGCCGCATCAGGCAGCTGAAGGCCAGCGGAATGGCGAGCCCGCCCAGCAGGATCGCGCATACATCACGGAAAGCCAAGGCACGCAGCGTACCGTACTCCACCACGACGCTGATGAACAGCAGGCTGAGAAAGGCTGCCAGCAGCCATGCCATCAGCAGGGCCGCGCCGCTTTTACCGATACCGGAGAGGTAAGTATACAGGATCACCGTTACGCCCATGATAGCGCTCAGTCCCCACCAGCGGCGGGTAATCTCCCGCCCGGCGGCGGCCGCCAGCAGCTCATGGGCGCCCACGGCGCACAGTGCGCACAGCAGCGCTGCCGTGGCCCAGTCCGGGGCAATGATCAGAATAAACAGCAGCAGCGGGATACCCACCACGGCGACAAGAATTCTCTGTAACATAGTTGCTCCTTGTTATGTATGTGATGCGAAAAAGGTGCGATAGAATTTTGCAGGGCAGCATGACCACATGCCGCCGACGTTGACACAGCACTGTATCGGTGGTTGGTGCATAGGGGACGATGCCCAACATCGGCCTGCCGTTCACCAAAATTGCCACTGTAAATCGTGCGGGGCGATGTGGGCATCGCCCTCTACGAAAATATATCGAGCCGTTTTCGTATCCCGCGGCGGGGTGTGGTCACCCCACCCTACGAAATCCCTACGCCTTTATCCCGCCGAAACGGCGGTCGCGGCGCTGGTAGTCGATAATGGCCTTGTCCAGCTCTTTCCGGTCAAAATCCGGCCACAGGGTATCGCAGAAATAGAATTCACTGTAGGCACATTGCCACAGCAGAAAATTGGAAAGCCGCAGCTCACCGCTGGGGCGGATGATCAGCTCCGGATCGGGAATGTCATGGGACCAGAGATACTTTTCAAAATTTTCCTCCGTCCATGCCTCGCCATTTTCGGCGCACAGGCGGGCGGCCTGCAGGATCTCGGCCCGGCCGCCGTAATTCAGGCAGATGTTGGCCTGAAAGCCGGTATTGCGGCTGCTGACGGTATTGGCTTCGTCGATCATCCGCTGCAGCTTGGGGGACAGCGCCGTGGCGTCGCCAAGGATCCGCAGGCGGATCTGATCCTTTTCCATGGTATTGATGGCCTCCTGCAGGTATTGCTCCAGAAGCCCCATGATGGTATCCACCTCGTCCTTGGGACGTTTCCAGTTTTCTGTGGAAAAGGCGTACACCGTCAGATATTCCACGCCAAGCTCGCGGCAATACGCGGCGATATCCCGAAAGGTTTCGGCGCCTATCTTATGGCCGGCAGTGCGCGGAAGACCACGCTTCTTTGCCCAACGACCGTTGCCGTCCATAATGATAGCGATATGGCGGGGTAGGCGGCTCATGTCCACCTGCCCCGCCGTATATCCGTTTTTCTGGAACAGGCCCATCAGACGGACATCAGTTCCTTTTCTTTGTTTTCCAGCAGCTTATCCAGTTCCTTGCAGCTGTCGTCGGTCATTTTCTGCAGGTCCTTTTCTGCGATCTTCAGCTCATCCTCGGTGATCTCGGAGGCCTTCTGCTGCTTTTTGAAATTCTCCATGGCGTCGCGGCGGATATTGCGCACGGCTACCTTGCCGCTTTCAGTATACTTGCGGATCTGCTTGACAAGATCCTTGCGGCGCTCCTCCGTCAGCTGGGGGAAAGCCAGACGGATGCACTTGCCGTCGTTCTGGGGATTGATACCGAGGTCAGACTCCAGAATGGCCTTTTCGATGCCCTTCAGAGCGTTGGCGTCCCACGGTGTGATTAACAGCGTGCGGGGATCGGGGGAGCCGATGGACGCGATTTGCTGAATGGGGGTGGGGGTGCCGTAATAGTCCACGCTGATGCGGTTGAGCACGGCGGCGTTGGCACGGCCTGCACGCACGGCGGCAAAGTCATTCTGCACCGACTCGATGCTCTTTTTCATCTTTTCTTCGTAAATCTTGTATTCATCCTTTAACATGTTCAATCCTCCTTGACAATGGTTCCGATTTTCTCTCCGCGGATGGCGCGGACAATATTATAGGGATCCTTCAGGGCAAATACCAGCACGGGGATATGATTGTCCATGGACATACTGGTGGCAGTGGAATCCATGACGGCCAGATGCCGCTTGAGTACCTCGTCGTAGGTGATGGCGTCGAACTTTACCGCGTTGGCGTTGGTAGCGGGATCGCTGTCGTACACGCCGTCAATATTCTTGGCCAGCAATATGACGTCGGCATCGATCTCGGCGGCACGCAGCACGGCGGCGGTGTCGGTGGAAAAGTAGGGATTGCCGGTGCCGCAGCCGAAAATGACCACACGGCCCTTTTCCAGATGGCGAATGGCGCGGGCCCGGATGTAGGGTTCTGCCACGGCGCGGATCTCCAGCGCGGTCTGCACCCGGACGTCCACGCCCTTTTGCTCCAGCACGTCGGCCATGGCCATGCAGTTCATGGTGGTGGCCAGCATACCCATGTGGTCGGCCCGGGAGCGTTCGATATAACCCTCGCCGTTTTTGACGCCGCGCCAGAAGTTGCCGCCGCCGATGACCACGCCCATCTCCACGCCCATGGCGTTGCACTCTTTGATGACGTCGGCCACCTGCCCCATTACCTTGAAATCCAAGCCGAAGTGCTTGTCACCGGCCAACGCTTCGCCGCTGATCTTCAGCAGCACCCGCTTATATTTCGGTTCGTCCATTTGTCACGCTCCTATTCCATGCGTTCTTCAATACGTTGCTATTCTACCTTATTTCTTCCGGTTTGCATAGAGGGAAAATTAAAATTTTGCAGATTCTTTTATTGTGCGGCGGCGGCAAAGCTGGTATACTGTTGCGAAAAGGAGGGGATTCCCCATGGAATTGCAGCATGTGCGGGGACGCACCTGGGTCGCCGTGGCGTCCACGGCGCTGCTGGTTGTCTACCGTGTGACGGATACGGACATCATCCTGATCGACACCGGCTATGCCAAGCTGGACCGCGCCGGACTGACCGCGCTGATCGACAGCAGCGGCTTTCATCTGCGTGGTGTGATCTGTTCGCACGCCCATTTTGACCACAGTGGAAACGTCCGCTATTTGCAGCAGCGCTATCAGGCGCCGGTGGCGGCGCAGTTGATCGAGGCGGGCATTTCCGTCAATTCTGACGCCTATCGGGCCAATTATATCGCCCTGACCTACGGCAAAAGCCGGGAGTATTTCCTGGAGGAGTGCTTCACGGCGGATGTGATCATCGGCCCGGAGGACGAATATCTGGATTTTGGCGGCGTGCGCTTTGGCATTTTGCAGCTGCCGGGCCATACCGCCGGGCACATCGGCGTGGTGACGCCGGACAACGTGGCCTATGTGGGCGACTGTCTGCTGGACCGGCAGCAGCTGGACAAGGCCAAGCTGCTGTCTACCATGTTTATTGCCCGGGATCTGGAGAGCAAGGCGTTTTTGCGGGAGACCCATTATGACGCCTATATTCTGGCGCATAAAGAGGTGGTCACGGATATTACGGCGCTGGTGGACTGCAATATGGAAGCCGTCCGCCGGAAGGGAGAGGAACTGCTGGACATTCTGGTGGATGGCATGACCTTTCCCCAGTGGATCGCCGCTTTCTGCCAGAGGGAGAACATCCGGACCCATAACGAATTCAAGTTTTCCATTATCGAACGGAATTTTTCCGATTTTGTCAACTGGCTTACGGATGAGGGACGCATTACGATCCGGCGTGAGTACTGCGCCAAAACCTATTATCATGCATGATGAAACCGCCCCGGCTTTGGCCGGGGCGGTTTGCATTTGGGGGGCTATTTTTCTTCTTTACGGCGTTCCAGCGCTTTCTGCCCGGCCTGATAGAGATTGCCGGCGGTCTCTTTCAGGGTTTCCGCAGTTTCCTTCAGACCGGCCTCCGCCGTGCGAAGGAGTTCATCTTTGACATCGGCCATCAGGCGCCGCAGCGCTTCGGAAACAATGCCTCTTTGCTTTTCATCGGCGGCAAGACGCCGGAGCAATTCCGACTGACGCACATCCTCCAACGACTGCACTGTGCCGCCCTGTGTGAACATATCAAACAGCGCGTTGGATAATTCTTTACGCTCCTGAGGGGACAGGGAAGCCAGCCACTCACGCACCACGTCATCGGACGCTTTTCCGAATTCCGAACGCGCTTCCTGACGAATAAAACGGCTGCCCAGAACGCCCCAGGTCAGGGGTTCGTGCTGCATAATGGCACGGCTGCTGCTGGCCACGACGGTATAATCCTCCGTATGTTCCAGCAGGACGCCAACGATGGAGGCGGCGGGGATATAGGTGTGCAGTTTTGCGGCGATGCGGCGGTATTCCGCCGTATCGGTCACATCCCGGCGGAAGCCGGGACCGTCGTTATTATATGCGTCCAGCATACGGGCCTGCAGCGCTTCGGGAATGTGTATGGCGGCGTAAGCCGCCAGATTGCCGCCCTTGGAATGGCCGCCGATCCGCACAGGACGCTCCGGACAGCGCCACGCCATATCCTCGACGTATTCCACGGCGCCGATCTGGGCCGGGACCGCATCCATATAGCTGAGGTTCAGGTTTTCTTTCCACCCCACCAGCGACCGGTCGGTGCCCATGAAGGCACAGAACAGCGTACCGTCAGGGAGCAGAAAGGACAGGGCGTCCAGCTGCATTTCCCGCGTCTCGTCCCGCACGGTTTCGTAGCCGAACAGCCGCACCGGGGCAAAACGGCAGGATTCCGCCGCCAGCTTCATCAGCGGGATATAATTGTTGGGGGACAGGCCCTGCTGCTCGTCCTCCGCCGTCATCCGGGGCACGATGTCGCTCATCAGAACGGCCTTGTCCGCATCACGGCTGCGCAGCTCCGGAAAGCGGCGAAAATTCAGATAGGCGATGATGCACAGGATCAGATTGTCCACTTCGTTGAAGGCGTCCTGCGCGAAGGTAAGATCCCCTCGCCAGCGCAGGTAGTCGAATACCGTGGTGACGGCGGTTTTTTCCGGTTTATCCATGGCGCTCTCCTTTGCGGAAAATGGAAATATCGATAATGTTATCATAGCATAGTTTCTCCTTGGGTGCAAGAAGGCCGTTTCGCGGCAGAACTTTTTTCAATTTATATTGACATTTCAGGCCTTTTTCTATATAGTGGTCTTGCTGTTTTCAGCATGCCAAATTTCAACGAAAAATACAGGCCGCACCGGCCCTCGGTGAGTACAGAGAGAAGAGGCGAAAAAATCTTTTTATGAACGGGGGAGGATAAATGTCCAAAGAGTTGATTCGCCTGCGGAACCTCTGCATGGCGTTTGACGACGAGCTGGTTCTCGACAACATCAATCTTTACATCAACGATTCCGAATTCCTCACACTGCTCGGGCCCAGCGGCTGCGGCAAGACCACGACGCTGCGGATCATCGGCGGGTTTACGACGCCCACATCCGGTGATGTTACCTTTGACGGTGTGAGGATCAATGACGTTCCGCCGCATAAACGGCAGATCAACACCGTGTTCCAGAAGTATGCCCTGTTTCCCCATTTGGACGTATTTGAGAACGTGGCCTTCGGCCTGCGCATTGCCAAGACGCCGGAGGAGGAGATAGGGCAGCGTGTCACGGAGATGCTGGGAGTGGTCAGCCTGAAGGGGTTTGAACAGCGCCGCATCGATCAGCTCTCCGGCGGACAGCAGCAGCGCGTGGCCATTGCCCGGGCGCTGGTGAACCGTCCCAAGGTGCTGCTGCTGGATGAGCCGCTGGGCGCGCTGGATCTTCGGCTGCGCAAGGATATGCAGAACGAGCTGAAGCGTATCCAGCAGCAGATGGGCATCACGTTTATCTATGTGACCCACGACCAGGAGGAGGCGCTGACCATGTCCGACACCGTGGTGGTGATGGACAAGGGCCGCATTCAGCAGATCGGAACGCCGGAAGATATATATAATGAGCCGAAGAACGCCTTTGTGGCGGACTTTATCGGCGAGAGCAACATCCTTAACGGCACCATGGTGCGCGACAGAGTGGTGAAGATGTACGGCAAGGAGTTTCCCTGCGTGGACGGCGGATTTGCCGAAAATGAGCCGGTGGACGTGGTCATCCGGCCTGAGGACATCGACATCGTTCCCGTGGAGCAGGGCCAGCTGGTAGGCACCGTTACCAACGTGACCTTCAAGGGGATGCAGTATGACATCATCGTGGACTTCCGCGGCTTCAAGTGGCTGATCCAGACCACCGACCATTCGCCGGTGGGGGCGCGGATCGGCGTAAAGATCGACCCGGATGGCTTCCACATTATGAAGAAGAGCGAATACTCCGGTATGTTCGGTGATTACTCCTCCTATTCCGAGGAGTATGAGGAATTGGCGGACGCCAGCGCTGAGCTGGAAGAGGAGGAGAGCGAGGATGAAGAATAAGCTCTCCCGTTTTGCCGTGCCCTATGTGGTGTGGATGGCCATTTTTGTGGTGGCCCCCATCATTATCATGGTGATCTATGCTTTTTCCAACGGAGACGGCGGCGCCACGCTGGACAACTTTGTGCAGATGGGCGACTATGCGTCGGTATTCGGCCGATCCTTTAAACTGGCGCTGATCGCCACCGCCATCTGTTTGCTGATCGGCTATCCCGTGTCCTACTTTTTAAGCCGCGAGGGCGCGTCGTTTCAGAAGATCGCCATGGTGCTCATTATGCTGCCCATGTGGATGAACTTTCTGCTGCGAACCTATTCGTGGATGACCATTCTGGAGAATAACGGCCTTTTGAATCAGCTGTTGCAGAAGATCGGCATTATCGCCCTGTACAACAGCATTACCGGCAGCAGCATCGAGTATTTTTCCATGATGAATACCTCGGGCGCGGTGGTGCTGGGCATGGTATATAACTACCTGCCGTTTATGATCCTGCCTATCTATTCTGTCATTGTGAAGCTGGATTATTCCCTGCTGGAGGCGGCCCGGGATCTGGGAGCCAATAATGTTACCGTGTTCCGCAAGGTGATTCTGCCTCTGAGCCTGCCGGGCGTGCTGTCCGGTATCACCATGGTTTTCGTCCCCTCGGTGTCCACCTTCGCCATCAGCCGGATGCTGGGCGGCGGCACCGAGCTGCTGCTGGGCGATCTCATCGAGCGGCAGTTTCTGGGCGGTGCGTATAATCCCCAGCTGGGTGCGGCCATCTCCCTTGTGATGATGATCATCGTGGTCATCTGCATGCTGGTGATGAACCGCTTCGGCGAGGGCGAGGAACAGGCGGTGATGCTATGAGACAGAGACGGGCAAACTCTGTAGGCGACCGCCTGCTGATGATCCTGACGGGCCTCTTTCTGTATGCGCCCATCATCATCCTGATCTTTTTTTCCTTTAACGCGGGCAACAGCTCCAGCGTGTGGAAGGGGTTCTCTCTCCACTGGTATCAGCAGCTGTTCCAGAACCGGCTCATCATGCACAGCGTGTACATCACGCTGCTGGTGTCCCTGCTGGCCACGGTTATTGCTACCATCGCGGGAACCTTTGCCGCCATCGGCTTTTACGGCATGCGCCGCAAGGCGCGCAACGGCCTGATGGCTGTTAACAACATCCCCATGATGAATGCGGACATCGTCACCGGCGTCAGCCTGTGTCTGCTGTTTGTGGTGTTTTTCAACGGCTGGGGAGCCTTTGCCGGGTGGGTCAACAGCGCTCAGAACGCCATCGTGCTGCCGGAACGGCTGACGATGGGGTTCGGCACGCTGCTGATCGCCCATGTCTGCTTCAACATCCCCTACGTTATTCTGTCTGTTGGCCCCAAGCTGCGGCAGATGGACCGCAATCTGGTGGACGCGGCTCAGGATCTGGGCTGCACATGGATGCAGGCTTTCTGGAAGGTCATGATCCCTGAGATCAAACCCGGCATCGTGTCCGGCGCGCTGACGGCCTTTACCATGTCCATCGACGACTTTATCATCAGCTATTTCACGGCGGGTACCTCGTCCTCTACGCTGGCCATGACCATCTACGGCATGACCAAGAAGCGGGTAAGTCCGGAGATCAACGCCATCTCCACGCTGTTGTTTGTGACGGTGATATTGCTGCTGGCCATTATCAATATCCGGGAAAATCATGCCCAGCACCATGCCCACCATCATCAGCGGGAGAGCGCTGCGGTGCCGTCTCCCAAGCGCAGCGGCACCGGTCTGGGCAAGAAGATCGCCGCTGGTCTGCTGGCCTGCGCCCTTATTGCCGTGCTGGTCGTTACCGGCGCCGCCGCCCGGTCTGACCGGGTGGTGAACGTGTGCTCCTGGGGCGAGTATATCGATGAATCCCTGATCACTGAGTTTGAGGAACAGACCGGCATCCGCGTCAACTATCAGACGGCGGAGAGCAACGAGGCGCTGTACTCCCTCATCAAAATGGGCGGCGCGGATTTTGACGTGATCGTACCCTCCGATTATATGATCGGCCGTTTGATCGAAGAGGATATGCTCTCGGAGCTGGATTACAGCGCCATTCCCAACTACGACCTCATCGACGATCAGTACAAATCTCTCAGCTTTGACCCGGAGAACAAGTACACCGTACCGTACACATGGGGTACCGTGGGCATTATCTACAACACCGCCATGGTGGATGAACCCATTACCAGCTGGGGCGCCATGTTCGACGAGAAGTACGCCGGACAGGTGCTGATGATCAACAACTCCCGCGACGCGCTGATGGCTGCCCTGTGCTATCTGGGTTATGACATCAATACCACGGACGTGGGCCAGCTGGAGGAGGCTTTCCAGCTGATTTATGACGCCAAGAACAAGGGCGTATATCAGGCCTTTGTCATGGATGAGATCTTCGGCAAGATGGAGGGCGGAAACGCCGCCATCGCCATGTACTACGCCGGCGACTATCTGACCATGCTGGAGAACAACGAGGATCTGGCCTTTGTGGTGCCGGAGGAAGGCTCCAACTGGTTTGTGGACGCCATGTGCGTGCTGAAATCCAGCCAGCATCAGGCCGAAGCCATGGAGTGGATCAACTTCATCGCCGGAACGGACGCCAATCTTGCCAACATGGACTATATCTGGTATGCCTCCCCCAACGCCGAGGCGCTGGCGGAGTACCCCGCCTACTATGAGGAGGAGTATGACGAGCCGCTGGATGAGGAGATCTACAACATCATGGCTGCGCCCCCTGAGGTGCTGGACCGCTGTGAGCTGTACATCAATCTGCCTCAGGATACGCTGAAGTTCTATAACGATCTTTGGACAAGGCTGGGTATTTAGTTATATTGGTTACTTGGACAGGAGGTTTTTAACATGATCGAAGTGGGCATGACCTATACCGTGGAAAAGACCGTGACACCCGACATGACCGCCAAGGCCGTTGGCTCCGGCGGTTTGGAGGTGTTCGGCACCCCCTATATGATGGGGCTGATGGAGTGTGCCGCCATGTGGTGCGTGCAGAACGAGCTGCCCGAGGGAAAGGGTACCGTGGGCGTGGAGATCGCATCCAGCCATCTGGCCCCCACGCCTGTGGGCATGAAGGTATCCGCCTCCGCCGAGGTGACCGGTATCTCCGCCAACGGCAAGATGATCTCCTTTAAGGTGACGGCCAGCGATGAGGAGGGCCTTATCGGCGAGGGTACCCATACCCGCGCCGTTATTGACAACGCCCGTTTTCTGCAAAAGTGCAATGACAAGCTCTCACGGGTCAAATAACACACTTTCTGAAAATCCCGCCCATCAGGGCGGGATTTTTATTGCCCATACAGGCCAAATTTGGTATAATGGATCTGTTTAATGCAGAGGAAAGGGGAGAGCGTCACATGCGCACACTGGCGACTGTAGCCTTTTCTTTTGCCGCCGCCGTGCTGACGGCGGCGCTGCTGCCCCAAAGAGGCTGGTATCTGCCGGCTGCCGGCGTGCTGGTGCTGCTGTTTGCGGCCTTTTTGCTGCTGCGCAAACGCTGGCGGCAGGGGAAGCGGGCCGCGCTGATGGCCGCTTCCGCTGCCGCGGCGCTGGTCTGGTTTTTCGGCTATCAGCAGCTGGTGCAGCAGCCGGTACTGGACCGCTGCGGCAGCGAGCTGCCTTTTACCGGGGTGGCGTGCTCCTACCCAACGGAGAGTGACTACGGGGCAAGGGTGACGCTGCGGATCGACGGCTCACCATTTCGAAAAGCGGTGCTGTATGGGGATGAAACGCTGCTGACCCTTCAGCCGGGCAACACGGTTTCCGGCATCGCACAGTGGAACGATGCCGCCCAGATCCGGGAAACGCGCCTGACCACCTTTACCTCACGAGGTATTTTTGCGCTGCTGTACCAACGCGGAGAGATGTCTGCGGAGCCGGGGACGGCGGACAGTGTCCGCTGGTGGCCCCAGCGGATGAACCAGGCCTTTCGGGAAAGGATCCATAACATCTGGGATGATGAGCGGGTGGCCGCCTTTGTTGCCGCCGAGCTGACGGGCGATACCTACGACATTTCGGACGAGGACTATGCCGTTATGCAGGGAGTGGGACTGGCGCACCTGTTTGCGGTATCCGGACTGCACTGCGCGTTTCTGGTCACGCTGCTGGGACTGCTGCTGCCCCATTATCGACGGAGGCTGTATTGCGGCGCCAGCATCGCGGTGCTGCTCTTTTATATGTGCATGGTGGGACTGACGCCATCGGTGGTGCGTGCCTGCGTCATGCAGATCTGCCTGCTGCTGGCGCCGCTTTTCAGGCGGGACAGCGATCCGCTGACCAGTCTGGGAACGGCATTGCTGGTGATATTGCTGTGTAATCCCTTTGCGGCGGCGTCCATCAGCCTGCAGCTGAGCTTCGCCGCCACTTTCGGCATTGTGCTGCTGAGCGGGCGACTGTATCGCCTGTTTTATGGCTGGTATCACGGCAGGCGGCGGTGGCTGCGGCGGATACTGTCCTTTGTTATGGCCAGTCTGGCGGTTTCACTGGGAGCTATGGTTGGCACGGTGCCGTTGGCGGCGTATTATTTCAATACGCTTTCACTGGTGGCTCCGTTGGCCAGCCTGCTGGCGGTGCCCCTTGCAGGGTACGGCTTTATGACGGCGTTTCTTACCGTGCTGTCAGGCTTTGTATGGCTGCCGCTGGCGCGTGTGCTGGGGTGGGCAACCCTTGCGCTGATACAGGCCGTGCTGCGGATCGCCTATGGACTGACTCGCTGGCGGTATCACGCCGTCTATTTCGACAATCCCTATCTGCGGATATGGATGGCGTGCGGCTATCTGATGTTTGGACTTTGCGCGGCGGTCAGGCGCTGGCGCAAACGGAAGTATATTCTTGCCGCCGCGCTGACGGTGCTGACACTGTCGGCGGCGATCTGGGGCAATACCCTGCATTACCGGGCCGGGAACATGAACGTGACGGTGCTGGATGTGGGACAGGGTGAAAGCGTGGCGCTGTACGCCGGGGGAGAGACCATGCTGGTGGACTGCGGCAGCTCCAACGGCTATATCGATGCCGGCGCACGGGCGGTGGGCGAGCTGGAGGCCATGGGCGTGCACCGGCTCAAGGCCGTGGCCGTGACCCATTTTCATGCCGACCATACCAACGGCCTGTACACGCTGATGACCCGGATGCAGGTGGATACATTATATTTGCCGGACATGGAGGATGAATACGGCGTGCGCGAACGGCTGCTGGCGCTGGCAGAGCAGTATGACATTCCGGTGGTATGGGTCACACGCACCACACGGGTATCCGTCGGCGGGATCACGGCAACCATCTATCCGCCGGTGGGCGAGGGCGATATGAACGAACAGGGCCTGACCGTGCTGGGCAGTGCCGGCGATCTGGATGTGCTTGTCACCGGCGACATGAAAGGCAGCACGGAGAGAGCGCTGCTGAAGAAGTATCCGCTTCCGGATGTGGAGATTCTGGTGGTGAGCCACCACGGCTCGCGCTACAGCTCGGATGAGACGTTTTTGGCGGCTATTCGCCCGGAGGCGGCGATCATCAGCGTGGGAGACAACAGCTATGGCCACCCGGCACCGGAAACCATAGAGCGGTTGGAGGCGGTGGGCGCCGTTGTGCGCCGCACGGATGAAGAAGGCACGATCACGATTTACGGAGGAGAAGCATATGGCGGAGGATAAGGGCTTTGCCCGGCTGAAGGCCGACTTGAAGGCGGAGCAGCTGCAAAATATATATATTTTTCACGGTGAGGAGACCTACCTGCGAACCCGCTATCTGCAGCAGGTGCGGCAGCTGCTGATTCCCGCCGGGTTCGAGGAATTCAACGACCACCGCCTTAACGGCAAGGGACTGACGGTACAGACGCTGAGCGAAACGGTGGAGGCCATGCCCATGATGGCCCAGCATACGCTGGTAACCGTGGAGGACATGGATCTTTTCAAGCTGGATGAGGGACAGCGCAGCGCCCTTATCGGCCTGATGGAGGATTTTCCGGAATACTGTACGCTGATTTTCGTCTATGATACGCTGGCCTATAAGCGGGACGGCAAGATGAAGAAGCTGTGCGCTGCGCTGGATGCCCATGCCTGCGTGGTGGAGTTTGCCCAGCAGGAGCGGCAGCAGCTGGTCAACTGGCTGCGCCGCCGTTTTGCGGCGCTTGGCCACGATATCGACCCCACTACCGCCGACCATCTGCTGTTTACCTGCGGCACGCTGATGACGGAGCTGGTGCCGGAGATCGAGAAGATCGCCGCCTATGCCAAGCATGAGCGCATTACCGTTGAGGATATCAACGCTGTGGCCGATCCCATACTGGACGCCCGCGTGTTCGACATGACCAACTGCATCACCGCCGGGAAATATGATGACGCGGCCCGGGTGCTGTCGGAGCTGCTGCGAATGCAGACGGAGCCTATCGTTATTCTGGCGGCAGTGGGGAAGGAGCTGCGGCGGCTGTATACGGCCCGCATGGCGCTGGATGCGGGGAAGGATCGCCTCTGGCTCAAGCAGCTGTGGGGCATGAGCAGCGACTATCCCGCCAAGCTGCTGATGCAGGCGGCAAAAAAGGTGGATCATGACTGGTGCAGCAATGCGGTGATCCGCTGCCAGAGGCTGGATCGCCGCATGAAGAGCGAACGGGGCATGGACAGCGAAGCGGAGCTGAAGCTGTTTTTGATGGAATTGGCAGGTGCACGGTGAAGCCGCGGATCCGTGAGGTCATCATCGTGGAGGGCCGCTATGACAAAAACACGCTTTGCCAGGTGGTGGATGCGGTGATCCTGACCACCGAGGGCTTCGGCGTGTTCCGCGATAAGGAGAAGCTGGCCTATTTCCGCCGTCTGGCGGAAAAGCGGGGCGTGATACTGCTGACCGATCCCGACGGCGCGGGCTTTGTGATCCGCAATTATCTCAAGGGGGCGCTGCCGCCGACGCAGGTGAAGCAGGCCTATGTTCCCGATGTGATGGGCAAGGAGCGCCGCAAGCGCAAGGGCGGCAAGGAGGGCAAGCTGGGCGTAGAGGGTATGTCCCCCAACGTGCTGCTGGAGGCGCTGCGGCGCTGCGGCGCCACCTTTGAGGGGGAGGAGAACGCGAGGCAGAGCGCGGGCCTCACCCGCGCCGACCTGATGGATAAGGGCCTCATCGGCCCGGGCAGCGCACAGCGCCGCGCCGAAATACTGCAAACGCTGCAATTGCCGGAGCACCTGACCACAGCGGGACTGCTGGACGCCCTGAACCTGCTTTTGAGCCGGAAAGAGTTCGACGCGCTGTAAAAATGCACGGACAGCGCGGCAAAACTATTGCAATCCACGGATGGAACGAGTATAATATCATTCTGGCTTTTTGCCATATATTACGACCTACAAGGAGTGTGAGACAATGACCGAGGAAAGAAAGACCAATACCCCTGAGACCGAGGCGGTAGCGGAGAGCAAAAACTTTATTCTGAACTTTATCGACGAGGACATCGCAGAGGGTGGTCAGTTCCAGGGAATGACCGTCCACACCCGCTTCCCGCCGGAACCCAACGGCTATCTGCACATCGGCCACTGCAAGGCCCTGTGCATTGATTTCGGTACCGCCGAGAAGTATAACGGCCTGTGCAACCTGCGTATGGACGACACCAACCCCGCTAAGGAGGACACCGAGTATGTGGACGCCATCCAGCAGGATATCCACTGGCTGGGATTTGACTGGGGCGATCGGTTCTTCTATGGCAGCGACTATTTTGAGAAGGACTATGAGTACGCGGTGGAGCTGATCAAGAAAGGTCTTGCCTATGTCTGCGAGCTGACGCCGGAGGAATTCAAAGCCAACCGCGGCGATATCGGCGTTCCCGCTGTGTCCCCCTACCGTGACCGTCCCATCGAGGAGAACCTGCGGCTGTTTGAGAAGATGAAAAACGGCGAGGTGGAGGAGGGTAAGATGACCCTTCGCGCCAAGATCGATCTGGCCAGCGGCAACTTCAATATGCGCGACCCGGTGATCTACCGCATCCGCTTCATCAATCACCACCGGCAGGGCACAAAATGGTGCATTTTCCCCATGTATGACTTTGCCCACCCCATTCAGGACGCGCTGGAGGGCATCACCCACAGCCTGTGCTCGCTGGAATATGAGGAGCATCGTCCCCTGTACGATTGGGTGGTGAACAATGTTTCCATTCCCTATCATAAACCCCGGCAGATCGAGTTTGCCCGGCTGAATATCGACCACACGGTTATGTCCAAGCGGAAGCTGCGCAAGCTGGTAGAGGAGCGTTATGTCTCCGGCTGGGACGATCCCCGGATGCCTACCTTGTGCGGCCTGCGCCGCCGGGGTTACACCGCCGCGGCTATCCGTAATTTTTGCGAAATGATCGGCGTGGGCAAGACCCCCAGCGTCATCGAATACGGCACGCTGGAGCATTGCCTGCGGGAGGATCTGAACGCCACCGCCGAGCGCACCATGGCGGTGCTGCATCCTGTGAAGCTGACGGTAACCAACTATCCCGAGGGGAAGAACGAGACCGTTACCGTGGAGAATAACCCCGCCGACCCGACACAGGGCACCCATGATATCACCTTCTCCCGGAATCTCTGGATCGAGGCTGACGACTTCATGGAGGTGCCGGTGCCCAAGTATAAGCGCCTGACGCCGGGCGGCCTTGAGTGCCGTTTGAAGGGTGCGTATCTGGTGAAGTGCACCGGCTGCGTGAAAGACGAAGGCGGCAATATCACCGAAGTGCTGTGTGAATACGATCCCGCTTCCCGGGGCGGCGATCCTGCCGACGGACGCAAGGTCAAGGGCGCTACCCTTCACTGGGTGGATGCGGAAAATTGCCTGGATGCCGAGGTGCGGCTGTACGACAACCTGTTCTCCGACGCTACGCCTGACGGCCCAGACAAGGATTTCCTGGATTGCCTGAACCCGGAAAGCCTGACCGTGCTGACCGGCTGCAAGGTGGAACCGGAGATGCGCAAGGTGGCCGCGGCCTTTGACAAGCAGGAAAACCGCACCGGCGTTAACGCACCTACGTTCCAGTTCATGCGGGTGGGCTATTTCTGCCTGGATAACCGGGATTCCACGGCGGAGCATCTGGTATTTAACCGCAGTGTGTCTCTGAAAGATAGCTTTAAAAAGTAAAAAACGGCCCTGCGCCGCCGGAAATGCCGCGATGAGCGGCATTTCCAAGACCTGCTGGTTAGCGTAATCTAACCGACAAAAACGGAGCGGGGAACCGCAAATAAAATATGGAGGTAATATAAAATGGTACAGATCACATTGAAAATTGACGGAATGGCCTGCGGTATGTGTGAAAGCCATATCAATGACGCGGTGCGCAGCGCATTTCCGGTGAAAAAGGTCACGTCCTCCCACACCAAGGGGGAAACAGTGATCCTTGCCGAGCAGCCGATCTCTGAGGATGCCCTGCGCGGCGTGATTGAACCCACCGGCTACAAGGTACTGGGTTATGCCAGCGCCCCTTATGAGAAGAAAGGCCTGTTCGGCCACTTGAAAAAGTGAGTCCCATGCCGTATACTGAGTGCAATATCATGCAGGAGGTACGGCATATGGATGCGTTTATGCGCCGCTTTTCCATCAACTGTCACAGCTCTATCCGCTGCGGCGGAGAGATCGTGATGTGGTTTGATCCGTTCAGGGTGGAGGGCAGTCCGCAGGATGGCGATATTATTTTTGTGACCCATGAGCATTATGACCACTTTTCTCCGGAGGATATCCGCCGTGTCATGCGGCATGACGCGGTGTTGGTCCTGCCGGAGAGCTGCCGGCGTGCGGCACTGGACGCGGGTTTTTCCGCCGCGCATCTGGCGGCGGTGCGGCCCGATGAGACCTATCAGGTCAAAGGCGTATGCTTTGAAACGGTGCCCGCCTATAATATCGGCAAGAAATTTCACCCGCAGGCCAACCAATGGGTAGGCTATGTGGTGACGGTGGACGGACACAGGGTCTATGTGGCGGGTGATACCGACGATACGCCGGAGGCACGGGCCGTCCGGTGCGATGCGGCCTTTTTGCCGGCGGGCGGCACCTACACCATGACGGCGGCAGAGGCTGCCGCGCTGGCAAACGCCATCCGCCCGCAGGTCGCAGTTCCCACCCACTATGGCAGCATCGTGGGAGAAAGCGCGGACGGCGACCGCTTTGCCGAGGCGCTGGACGGCACGGTTTCCTGTATCAAGTTGATATAAAAAATCTCCCCGGTTCGATCGAACCGGGGAGATTTTTACGCGGCGTTACTGGATGGAGATGGAAGAATTCTTGGGCAGCTTCTTGGCAGCCTTGGGAACGGAGATCTGCAGGATACCGCTTTCAAACTTGGCGCTGATCTGATCAGGTTCCACATCTTCACCTACATAGAAGCTGCGGCTGCAGGAACCGGCATAGCGCTCCTGACGGATGTACTTGCCCTTCTTGTCCTGCTCCTCCTTGTCCAGACCCTTGGCGGCCTGAATGGTCAGGCAGCCGTTCTTCAACTCAATATTGACCTCGTCCTTCTTGAAGCCGGGCAGGTCGATATCCAACTCATAGGAGTCCTCCGTCTCGCGGACGTCAGTCTTCATCAGGTTCTTGGCATGCTTGCCGTACAGCGGGTCGCGGCCCTGAGGAACCATCATGCCAAAAGGATCAGAGAAGAAATCATCAAACAGATTTTCACCAAAAATGCTAGGCAACATAAGTCATAACCTCCATTCATTTCCGCGGCAGAGGGGAACTGCCTTCTACCGGCGAAACTCTGTTACCATGACAGATAGAATATATTTTTGATCTCCGGAGAGCTTTCTTTGCCCTCTCTCAAGGATCGCCTTTATTATAACCCGGATTTTAGCACTGTCAATAGGGGAGTGCTAATGTTCACAAAACATCTGAAGTTCGTTCACAAAATATACGATTTTCGCGTCGGCAGGGGCGGCGGGAAAACTGCGGCATGGCGGAGATGACATCTTGCACAACCGATAATGGCTTTCGGCAGAGGAAATATAGTGGGAAAAGGGGTTGTTTTGTCAGAATTACCGTGATATACTGAGCCATTGTATACAGAAATTTCCGTGTTGGGGAGGTATTGGAATGGCGCGGGAAAGGCAGCTGCATACTGTTGAAATGACCACAGGTTCACTGTGGAAGAATATTCTGCTCTTCAGCCTGCCGCTGATGCTGACGCAGATCCTGGAGGTGCTTTTCAACCTCAGCGACGTGGCGATTGCCGGAAAATTTGCCGACTATCGTGCGCTGGGAGCGGTGGGCTCTACCACGCTGCTGGTCTCACTTTTTACAGGACTGCTGATCGGTATCGGCAGCGGCGTCAATGTGGCGGTTGCCCGGGGCCTTGGCCTGCGGAACAGGGAGCAGGTGGAAAATACCATCCATTCATCCTTCCTGATCTGCGCCGTGGCAGGCGTAATTATGCTGCTGATCTGCAATTTGCTGGCCTATCCCATGCTGGCGGCACTGAAAACAAAGCCGGAGCTGATCGGCGGCGCAACATTATATTTGCAGATCTATGCCTGGGGCATGCCGGCCATGGCTCTATATAACTTCGGCAGCGGCGTGCTCAGCGCTACCGGCGATACCAAGCGGCCGCTTTTGTACCTGTCACTGGCAGGCGTGGTGAATGTGGCGCTGAATCTGTTCTTTGTTATTCGCTGCCACATGGCGGCAGACGGCGTGGCCACGGCCAGCGTCATCGCCCAATGGCTGTCGGCGCTGCTGATTTTGCTGCATCTGCTGCGCCGGCCGGATGAATGCCGGCTGAGTATCAAAAAGCTGCGTTTCCATGCGCAGGCATCCCGGCGGGTGCTGATGATCGGAATTCCCTCGGGACTGCAAAACGCTACCTTTGCCGTGGCCAACCTGTTCGTGCAGGTGGGCGTCAACTCCTTTGACGCGGTGATGGTCTCCGGAAACTCTGCCGCTGCCAACGCCGACACGCTGGTGTTCAATATGATGGCGGCATTTTATACCGCCTGCGCCAGCTTTGTCAGCCGCAACTGGGGCGCGGGAAACAATGACCGCATTGTAAAGAGCTACCGCATCAGTATGCTCTATGCCTCTCTGGTGGGGGCGCTGGCCGGCGCACTGCTGTGGTTGTTCGGCCGGGAATTCCTGTCGCTGTTTGCTAATGAAACGGATGTGATCAACGCCGGTATACAGCGGCTGCGCATCATGAGCTTTTCCTTCTTTGTGTCGCCGCTGATGGATGCCAGCATTGCCGCCTCCCGCGGGATCGGCCGCAGTGTGATCCCCACCATCATCGTGATCATGGGTTCCTGCGTGTTCCGGGTCATCTGGATCTACACCATCTTCGCCTATTTCCACACCATCCCGTCGCTGTATCTGCTGTATATTTTCTCCTGGTCTATTACCGGTGTGGCGGAATATTTCTATTTCCGCGCCATCTACCGCAAGTATGTGCTGCAAAAGCGGCCTGTATGATTCCAATGAAAAAAAGCCGTCCTGCCAAGCAGGACGGCTTTTGCTATACTTTTTCTACCACATGGACATTCAGGTGATCATAGGTCATCTCAACGCCGTGAGCGGCAAAGGCGGCACGCAGGTTTTCGTTCAGGGCATAGAACGCGGCCCAGTAATCCGCGGTTGCCGTCCAGCAGCGGACGGAGTACTCGATGGAGCTGGCGCCATAGTCGACCAGATAGACCTCCGGGGCGGGATCGGGCAGCACGCCGGGTGTGGCGGCAATGGCCTCCATACAGGCGGCTTTTACCGTTTCCGTAGGGGCATCATAGGATGCGGTCACATTGTGTACCACCCGGCGGCGGCCCAGCGTGGAATAGTTGATGATCCGGGAGGAGGACAGCTCCTTGTTGGGCAGCATCACGATCTGACCGTCTGCGGTTTCTACCTTGGTGTGGTTCAGGGAGATCTCCTGTACGGTGCCCAGCGTGCTGCCGGACTCAATCACATCCCCCAGCCCAAAGGGGCGGGAGGAGAGGATTACCAGACCACCGGCCATATTGCCCAGAATATCCTCGGCAGCCAGCGTTACACCCAATGTCAGCACCGACATGATGGCCGTCAGCGAGGTGGTGTTGACACCCAGCGCCTCCGCGGTGATGATAGCTGTCAGCACATAAAGGACGGCTTTGACGGAGGTGAGAATGATCTTCTGCAGCCGGTCGTTGATGCGGCGGGCGCGGCTTATCAGCCGCCGGGCCAGCTTCATGATCAGCTTCACCACCAACAGACACAGCAGCAGCGTCACAATGGCGGAGAGAATGTGACCAAGGGTGAATCCGCCCAGCGAGGTTTTCAGGATATCCGTAATGTTGTCCATGGAGGTCGCCTCCGTTATGATAGTATTTGCCAGTATAACAGATTCGGCAGCATTTTGCAAACGCTGCAGGTGCTCTCATAAAAAGTTTACGGATACCATTCTTGACAAGGCGGCGGATAATCAGTATAATTCCCACAATATACTATCGATTGGCGTGGGAAACTTCGCCTTACGATATGGAAAACATGAAAAGGGGGAACGGGGATGAAAGAAGTAAAAACCCCAAAAAAGCCACTGATTTATTACTATGGTCTGGTGCTGGTGATACTGTTTCTGTTCAATCTGCTGGCCATGCCGTGGCTGTCGGAACATCAGATCAAAGAGGTGGACTATAATACCTTTGTCTCCATGACGGAGAAAAAGGAGATCGGCCAGGTGGAGATTCAGCAGCAGGATAACCGGATCCTGTTTACCTCCGTGGACGGCAAGACCATCTACAAGACGGCTATGGTGCCGGACGACAGTCTGGTGCAGCGCCTGCTGGAGGCGGGCATTTCCACCACCGGCGAGGAGATTGAACAGACCTCGCTGCTATTCAACATTCTGGGATGGGTGCTGCCGCTGGTGATTTTCATCGCTATCGGCCAGTATATGTCCAAAAAGCTGGCGGATAAGGCGGGCGGTGCAGGTTCGCTGGCGTTTGGCATGGGAAAGTCCAATGCCAAGGTTTACGTCCAGTCTACACAGGGCATCAAGTTTGCCGATGTGGCAGGTGAGGATGAGGCCAAGGAGAATCTGCAGGAGATCGTCAACTATCTGCATGATCCCACCAGATACCAGAATATCGGTGCGCATATGCCCAAGGGCGTGCTGCTGGTGGGCCCTCCGGGTACCGGCAAGACCATGCTGGCCAAAGCGGTGGCCGGCGAATCCAACGTGCCGTTTTTCTCCATGTCCGGTTCGGAATTTGTGGAGATGTTCGTGGGTATGGGCGCCAGCAAGGTGCGTGATCTGTTCAGTCAGGCAAAGGAGAAGGCACCCTGCATCGTATTTATCGATGAAATCGACGCCATCGGCCAGAAGCGCAGCGGCGGCGGCCAGTATGGCGGCAACGACGAGCGCGAACAGACGCTGAACCAATTGCTGACGGAGATGGACGGCTTTGAGGATAACTCCGGTGTGATCATTCTGGCGGCCACCAACCGTCCCGAATCCCTTGACCCGGCGCTGACCCGTCCGGGGCGGTTTGACCGCCGCGTGCCGGTGGAGCTGCCGGATCTGAAGGGCCGGGAGGCGATCCTGCGGGTTCATGCCAATAAGATCAAGCTGGCGGAGGATGTGGATTTCGGTGTGGTCGCCCGCATGGCCTCCGGCGCTTCCGGCGCGGAGCTGGCCAATATTGTCAATGAGGCGGCACTGCGTGCTGTCCGTGATAACCGCAAGCTGGTGACGCAGGCTGATCTGGAGGAGAGTATCGAAACGGTGATCGCCGGGTATCAGAAAAAGAACGCCATTCTTACCGACAAGGAAAAATGGATCGTGTCTTATCATGAGATCGGCCATGCGCTGGTGGCGGCGCGCCAGACCAATTCCGCACCGGTGCAGAAGATCACCATTATCCCCCGTACCTCCGGCGCGTTGGGTTACACCATGCAGGTGGAGGAGGGCAACCACTACCTGATGAACAAGGAGGAGATCGAGAACAAGATCGCCACCCTGACGGGCGGCCGCGCCGCCGAGGAAGTGGTATTCGGCTCGATCACCACCGGCGCTTCCAACGATATTGAGCAGGCCACCAAGCTGGCCCGCGCCATGCTGACCCGCTACGGTATGAGCGATACGTTCGGGATGGTGGCACTGGAAACGGTGACCAACCAGTATCTGGGCGGCGATGCGTCGCTGGCCTGCTCTCCCGAGACACAGACCAGAATCGACCAGCTGGTGGTGGAGCTGGTGGAAAAGGCCCACCGCAAAGCCAAGGAGATCCTGACGGAGGATCGTGCCAAGCTGGACGAGTTGGCCAAGTACCTGTATCAGAAAGAGACCATTACGGGTGAGGAATTTATGAAGATTCTCAACGGCTGAGGCTATATCTGATGACCGATAAGCAAACACCGTCCCGGACCATTTGGCCCGGGACGGTGTTTGCTTATTCTTTTGCGCTCAGTTCCACGGCGTGGCGCAGGAAGCTCAGCGGCGGCACGCGCTGCGGCAGCTGCATGGTGAAAACCATCTGCGGTGTTCTCGGCTCATAGAGAGGCAGACCCTCACGGTCAGCCATCACCGGGGCGGTGATGGTAAAGGGGCGGGTATCGGGCCCGACAACCTCCAGTTCATCGCCGACGGCGAACTTGTTGCGCAGGCTCAGCGTAGCGAGACCGTTCTGATCACAGTCCGTTACCACAGCGCAGATCTGCCAATCCCGTATGTACCGGGCGTTATCGTAATACTGCCCGGGTTGGCCATAGAAAAAGCCGGTGGAGTAGTGCCGGTGGCTGACATGCTCTACCTCATTGCGCCATACAGGGTCAATAGGGCGGCCCGCCGCCACATCATCCAGCACATGGCGATAGGCACCTGTGACAATGGCGGCATAGTAGCCGGATTTGGCGCGGCCCTCGATCTTCAGGCAGTCTACCCCGGCGTCCATGAGATCGTCCAGATGGTCGATCATGCACATGTCGCGGCTGTTCATGATATAGGTGCCCTTTTCATCTTCAAACACGGGGAAATACTCGCCGGGGCGCTTTTCCTCCATCAGGGCGTACTGGTAGCGGCAGGGTTGGGCACACTGGCCCCGGTTGGCATCGCGGCCCGTCATGTAGTTGCTCAGGAGACAGCGGCCGGAGTAGGATACACACATGGCGCCATGGCAGAACGTTTCGATTTCCAGTTCCTTGGGCGTTTTGGCCCGGAGGGTGCGGATCTCATCCAGACTCAGCTCACGGGCCAGCACCACCCGCTGAGCGCCCAACTCATACCATGCGGTGGCGGAGGCATAGTTGGCAATGGACTGCTGGGTGGAGATGTGACGCTGGCAATGGGGCGCATATTTGCCCGCCAGCGTGAAAGCGCCAAGATCCGCCACGATCAGCGCGTCCACACCGGATGCATCCAGCCGCTCCAGATGGGCGGGCAGCTGCTCTACCTCGCTGCTGCGAGGCATGGTGTTGACGGTAACGTGCACCTTTACGCCGTGCTCATGGGCATACCGCACCGCGCGAGGCAGCTCCTCATCGGTAAAATTGCCGGCAAAAGAGCGCATACCGAACGCGGTGCCAGCCAGATACACCGCATCCGCACCGTAGGCAACGGCCATCTGCAATTTTTCCCAGTCCCCGGCAGGGGACAGCAATTCAGGCTTTTTCCGTTCCATCAGTCAGGCTGGTACATGTCGCTGTTAACAAAAGCGAGATGCTCGTCGTAGGTTTTGAAGAAATGGTTCACGCCGTCCTTACCGGCGGCAAAGTAGTAATAGTCGGTCTCGTTGGGATATACCGCCGCCCGGATGGACTCCATACCGGGGCAGCAGATGGGCCCGGCGGGCAGGCCGGCGTACTTATAGGTGTTATAAGGACTGTCCAGATCCTTGTCGAAGGCGGTTTTATCCTTTCCCTCCAGCGACAGGGCGTAATAGATGGTGGTATCCAGCTGCAGATAGCCGTAGGTCTCCCGGTCGGTGGTGTTCATGCGGTTATACAGCACCGAGGCGATATTTTTGCGTTCGGTTTCATCGCCGATGCCCTCTTTTTCAATGATGGAGGCCATGGTGACGATGTCATGCAGGGAGTAACCGCTGGCATTGATATCCGCCATCAGATCATCGTCAAACTGGGCCACAAAGTTGGTCAGCATGGTGTCGATGTCATACACGGCGGTCTTGGTGGGGTCAAAGGCCTGCGTGGTGGGGAAGAGGAAACCCTCCATGCGGTTTACCTTGCCCAGCATGTCCTCTTTCAGGAAGCTGTAGCTCTGGAATTCATAATTGGCGCAGGCATCCTCCAGCTCCTCACGGGTGGAGATGCCGGCCTCAGTCAGAATGTCGATGATCTCATTAACGGTTTTGCCCTCGGGAATGACGACCTTGATCCAGCCATCCTCGTTGACCTTGTCCGCCTCATAGTCGTGCATGTTCTGAATCAGGCTGCGGTAGTCCATGTCGCTGTTCAGCTCCCACTCGCCGGGATCGATGGTCTTACCGGCATGGAAGAACATGCCGCAGAATTTAAAGAAGCCGCGGTAATTGATTAGCCCCGCGTCTTTCAGCTTTTTTGCCACAGCGCCCACACTGTCACCCTCGTCCACCTTAATGGTGACCTCGACATAATCCTTGTTCAGCGAGCACAGGTCGTTAAACAGCAGCCAACCCACGCCGGCCAGCAGACAGGAGACAAGCACCACGCACGCCAGATACAGGGCGGTACGCTGAGCGCTGCGCTTTTTCCTGTGCTTTTTCTTTTTCGGAGGGGTAGCCGCGCTCTGACGGCGCACCTCCTCGGCGTTATAATAGGCGGTTTCGTAATTGTTCTGATCCTTGGGCATAATATATGTTCCTTTCTTGTGCCGTTTTCCGCGTTACAGCAGATCGTGTAGCTTGTCCAGCACCTCGGCGTGAATATCCTCGCGGCTGCGCATGATGCCGCCCTTGGCACAGTCGATCCGTGTCCAGCCGCAGTAGTCCGTCACAAAAACGGCGTTTTCCCGGCAGCGGCGCAGATATTCCTCATCCTGTTCATGCACATCGGCGGTGGTATGGGTGGCCTGCTCGCGCCGACGCATCATCTGCTCGCTCAGCTCGGTAGGCAGATCGAGATACAGCACCCGTGTGGGACGGGGCAGCTCCAGCAGGTCATACTCGAAGTGGAACAGCCAGTCCAGAAAAGGCCTGCGCTGCTCCTGCGGCAGTTTCGAGGTCTGGTGTACGGCATTGGAGGTGGTGTATCTGTCCGCGATCAGCAGGCCGCCCTGCCGGTAGTATTCGCCCCAGTCCTGTTTAAAGGAGGCATAGCGATCCACTGCGTAAAAAGTGGAGGCGGCATAGGCATTCACATCATCGGGACGGCTGCCGAAAGCACCACCCAGATACAAACGGATCAGCGCCGAGGATTCCTCATCATAGCGGGGGAAAGCCAGACGGCGGAATGGGGTTCCGCGCGCTTCCAGCGTTTGGCACAGAAGCTCTGTTTGCGTGGCCTTGCCGGAACCGTCTGTGCCCTCAAAAACGATCAGCTTTCCCATCTCTGATTCTCCTTTTGCCATACTTAATCCAGTGTAGTATATCACTATTTTACCCGTTTGTAAAGAAAACATGATTCGCGGATATTCCAAAAGACGGCGCGCCGCTGGCGGAACAAGATCGTCAATGATATGGCGGTATGCGTATTCGGCATTCCGGCGGCGGTATCAGCGGCGACATACCGGAAAGCCGTTGACAAATGACCAAAACGCGACCAAACAATGCACCTTGTCCGCGACGCTTACGCGTGATATAATAATGTTGGAATAGCCTGATTCGCGGCTTTTGCGTGCAGGAAGACAGAGCCTGCGGCGTGGGTAGCAGGCGTCACTTGCCAAGAAGGCATTTGTGTGGTACAATCAGATCACCAAACAAGGAGGCAAATGCCATGATGGAGACCGTAAAACCTCAGCTTGCGCCCCATGACCGATGTACCGGATGCGGCGCATGTGCCAGCGGCTGTCCCAAGGGGGCCATCCAGATGGTGCGTGACCGGGAGGGGTTTCTCTATCCGCAGATCGGAGACGGCTGTGTCAGCTGCGGACACTGCGCCCATGTCTGTCCGGTGCTCAAGCAGCGCGAGGTACGGGATCGGCCTGCGGCATTTGCCGCATGGAATGCGGATGAAGCGGTGCGCGCCTGCTCCACGGCGGGCGGCGTTTTTACAGCGCTGGCTCGGTATGTGCTGGAGGGCGGCGGCGTAGTGTTTGGCGCGGCACTGGATGAGAAACTGCAGGTGCGCCACATTGCGGTAAAGGATCCGGAGGAGCTGCGGCTGCTGCGCGGCGCGAAACCCATCCAGAGCGAGTTGGGCGAAACGTTTCAGCAGGTGCAGCGCTATCTGGAACAGGGACGCGCGGTGTTGTTTGTGGGCGCGCCGTGTCAGGTGGACGGACTGTACCGCTTTTTGGGCGAGCATCCGGAAAAGCTGCTGACATGTGATTTTGTCTGCGGGGGTGTGGGTTCTCCCGGCGTTTGGGCGCGGTTTGTGGATTCCATGACCTATGTCAAGCGCCGCCCGGCTGTGGATGTCCATTTCTGCGACAAGCAGAAAGGAGAAAAGCAGCGCCGCTTTCGCGTCTGGTTTCAGGGCGGCGGCACCTTTGATGCGCCGCTGAGCCGGTGCCAGCCGGGGCGGGGGATCATGCGCCGCCTGTTTCTGCGGCCGTGCTGCTACCGCTGCGCTTATACCAATACCAACCGCCCTGGAGATCTGACCATGGGACTTTATACCGGCCTGCCCAAGGAGTTTTATGCGCAGGAACAGCGCGGCGGCGTATCGGTGCTGCTGGTGAACACGGTAAAGGGTGCGCATATTTTTGACCAGCTGCCCTTGAAGCGGGAACGCCGCACACTGGAGGAGGCTGTGGCGGGCAATGCGGCGCTTCGCGCCCCGGCTGCACAGCCAACGGATCGCCAACGCTTTTTCGATGAGCTGGAGCATTTGCCGTTCCGCAAGGTGTGCGACCGATTTTTCTCCGTCCGCCCCTATCAGGTACATGCACCGGGCAAGCTGGCGGCGTGGAAGGAGAAACTATGGAAAAAACACTGATGCACACCTGCTGCGCACCCTGCTCTGTGGCCTGTATCCATCAGCTGCGCAGCGAGGGGATCGAGCCGGTATCCTATTGGTTCAATCCCAATATCCATCCCTATCAGGAATACAAGGCCCGCCGGGACACGCTGATGGCGTATGCCCCCACCATCGGTATGGAGTTGATCGTGCAGGAGAATTACGGCCTGCGGGATTTCTGCCGCGCAGTGGCAGGGGATATCGGCCGACGCTGCGGCCATTGCTATACGGTGCGTCTGGAGCAAACGGCACGCTTTGCCGCGGAAAACGGTTTTGCCAGTTTTACCTCCACGCTGTTTGTCAGTCCCTATCAGCAGCATGAGCGCATGGCGGAGATCGCGGAGGAGATGGCGCGGCGCTACGGCGTGCGGTTTTTGTACCGGGATTTCCGCCCCGGCTTTCGGGCCGGACAGCAGGAGGCACGGGAACTGGGTTTTTATATGCAGAAATACTGCGGCTGCGTGTTCAGTGAGGAGGAACGCTATCAAAAGCAGATCCAACGCGATCAAAAGGAGCCGCTGAAGCATATTGGATAATAAAGGAAGGCCTCGGCAGGAGGCCTTCCTTTATATTTGTTTTAGAAGGGGATCGTGGCGATAACGGCCACGTCCCGTGGATCGGAAAAGATGCCGCCGCAGGGCGGCAGAGCCGTCAGCAGCAGATAGGCCACCCCCCAGAAAGCGGACAACAGATACCAGAAAAGTCCGCCGCCCGGCAGAAAGCGGCGCAGAATAAAGCGATGCAGCATCAGGGCACCTGCCGCTGCAATGCAAAACAGTCCATACAGCGGTATGACCATCCCCATAAAGCGGCACAGCGGGATCATCAGCACAGCGCCGCTCAATACCGCTGCGCAGTATCCGCCCGGCGGGAGATCTCTGGCCGCCTCCAGCCGCCACAGCGGCAGCATGCCGCATAAGAGCGGCCAATAGGCCAGCTTGCTCAGTTCCCACGGACTTTCACGGATGGGGGAGAGCACCGCCGTGGCGGGACAGGGCAATGCCGTGTACAGTCCCCGCAGCAGCACGGCAATCGCTGCGGCGAGGAGAAAGGCCCACAGATAGCGCAGACGCCGGCACATAGCAGTTCCTCCTTGTCAATCGGTGTCTGCCATATCTCTATGCGCAAGCGACAAGCCGTATGCCACTTATGAGGTTCAGCGGTACAGCTTGGGACGGCGCAGAGAGGTATAAGGCCGCTCCGCCCGGATACGCGCCATATCCACCTGGGCATACAGCAGCTCATCGTCGCTGCCGATGAGCCGTGTGGTATCAAAGCTGCCGCACGGCTCCTTCATGTAAAAATTGGGGGTCGCCATTATACGGTGCGTGCGGCACGCCGACCAGAACTGCTGCACGATGGAGTGCTCCGCCGTCAGCAGCTTATCCGCCACGTCAAGCTTCTCATATTGCGGAAAGAACCGGTGCAGCTGCAGTTCGGGATACAGGATCAGGTCCGCGCCGTGCGTCGCCGCTTCCCGGAGTGCATCAAGTCCCTTTTCCAGATTGAGAGCCTCATTTTCGGACATGGACATCTAACAAAGTGCAAGTTGCATAGCGTTGTCCTGCTTTCATGATGGCATTTGTAAAGTTCCGCGCCTGCGGCGCGGTGTGCGGTCACTGCTCCCGCTGCGGCACGATGTGGGCGGGATCCTTGAAGATACTGTTGGCCGGAACGGTGCCTCGAACGGAGCTGAGCGGATAGACGTGGCTGCCGCGGCCGATGACGGTGCCCGGATTCAGCACGCTGTTGCAGCCAACCTCCACATAGTCGCCCAGCATGGCACCCACTTTTTTACGTCCGGTGTCCATTTGCTCCTCGCCGCAGCGGATGACCACGGGGGTTTTATCGGATTTGACGTTAGAGGTAATGGAACCGGCACCCATATGAGAATGGTAACCCAGAATGCTGTCGCCCACATAATTATAGTGGGGCGTCTGCACATTATCGAACAAGATCACATTTTTCAGCTCCACGGAATTGCCCACCACGCAGTTTTCACCCACCAGTGCGCTGCCGCGAATAAATGCGCCGTGCCGTACCTCCGTGGCGGCTCCGATAATGCAAGGGCCGCCCAGATAGGCTGTGGGCGCCACCACGGCGGTCTTATGCACCCATACCTCGGGCGCACGCTGCTCATAGTCGCTGCCAAGCTCGCTGCCCAGTTGCCGGATCAGGTCGGAGATCCCAGCCAGCGCCTGCCAGGGATAGGAAAAAACCGCCAGATATGCTGCGGCCATGGTATGGCGCAGATCAAACAATTCTTGAATCGTATACATGATAAGCCTCTCTTTCTTATCTCCCTTATCGCTGTGCAGCCGCTTTTACCGCAAAGCGGCTGCCTTTTCTCTATATTATAAGCGCTGTGCCGCTGTTGTGCAACCCCGGCAAAAGACTTCCCGGCCTGTCAAGCTTTTTTCTTGCATTTATCGAAAATATGTGCTATACTACTTACCCAGTCCACGGAAAGGGGGGACTTGCCATGGCAAAAAGCGGCGGCACAAAGACCGCGGCGCAGAACCGCAAGGCGTTTCACGATTATTTCGTGGAGGACCGCTATGAGGCCGGTATCGAGCTGGCCGGCACCGAGGTCAAGTCCATCCGGGGCGGTCAGCTGAATCTGAAAGACAGCTACTGCGCTGTGACGAAAGAGGGAGAACTGATGGTGTATAATATGCACATTTCTCCCTACGACAAAGGAAATATCTTCAATCGCGATCCCGACCGGCCCAAGCGCCTTTTGATGCACAAACGTGAGATCCGCAAGCTCCATGAGGCGCAGAAATTGGACGGCTATGCCCTGATCCCGCTGAGCGTTTATTTTAAAAACGGCCTTGTCAAGGTGGAGCTGGGGGTCTGCAAGGGTAAGAAGAATTATGACAAGCGGCAGTCCATTGCCGAGCGGGATGCCAAGCGGGAAATGGATCGCGCCCGGCGTGAACACTATTGATACAAAAAGGAGGAGCCTATGGAAACCAATCCCATTGTTACCATTGAAATGGAGGACGGCGGCGTCATCAAGGCGGAGCTGTATCCCGATGTGGCGCCCCAGAGCGTGCGCAATTTTATCTCTTTGGCCAACAGCGGCTACTATGACGGACTGATTTTTCACCGCTGCATCTACGGGTTTATGATCCAGGGCGGCTGCCCCAAAGGTGATGGCACCGGCGGCCCCGGCTACTGCATTAAGGGTGAGTTCAAGTCCAACGGCTTCAACAATGACCTGCGCCATACCCGCGGCGTGCTGAGCATGGCCCGCACCATGATCCCGGACAGCGCCGGCAGCCAGTTTTTTATCATGCACAAGGATGCCCCTCATCTGGACGGCGAATATGCCGCTTTCGGCATGGTGATCGATGGCATGGATGTGGTGGACGCCATCGCCTCTGCGCCGCGCAACATGATGACCAATAAACCCAAAAAGGATCAGCGTATGGCCAAGGTTCGGGTGGATACCCGGGGCATTGACTATCCCGAACCGGAGAAGCTGCCGGAGCGGTAAAATAAAAAACCAACATGGTTTCAAATCCCCAGTTCCCTCTCCCGCCCGTAACGGGCGGGTTATACGGGGGCGTACTGGTTTCGACGGGGGTGTGGAGACCGGATAAGCGGGCGGTGGCGCCTGACCACCATACAACGGGCAAATTAAAATTAACTGACAACACTAATACTGTTGCCGTCGCTGCTTAAGCAGTGACCGTCTGAACCGGAGCGGCCACCGGCCGGGGAAGGCGTCGTTTAGGTGGCGTCCGTGAGGCGGGTAAGAGTTGCCCCGCCCACGCATCATGACTCTACTGAACCGCAAAGTCTGTCCGGTGTCTTTGCGGGGAGGGAATGCTGAAACCTGACTGCGCCCGGAGAAAGTCCTGTCAAAGTGCTTTCGGACAGGGGTTCGACTCCCCTCAGCTCCACCATTTGGACCGCACTCGAACACGCGAGTGCGGTCCTTTTTCTCTGATATTGCAGAAGATCGATGTGGGGCTTGACACCCGCCCGCTTCAAGGTCATTTTTCCCGTAGGAATGTCCTGGCGCTCCCGGCCGAAGCGGTCGATTTCCCACACCAGGAGGCAGTCGAAGCGCCCATTCTCCGCGTCTCGCAGCATCCGCTGGAACTCGTCACGGCCGACGACGTTCTCGTCAGACATCCGGAAGAAATAAGGCTCCAGAGAACTCCGGAGCTTCTCGAACTGGCCGAGTTTGATTTTACTGTTTTACGGCCAACCGGTATTGGCGGTCTTTTCTAATGCCTTTCGTCCACGTTTACCTCACCTTCGCCCCGATAGGCCGTGACCGTCTCGATGGTCTCCTCCGCTCCGGACCTCCTCGCCCAGCGGTAAAACAGCCAGAAAATACGGGACACGCCCTGCGTGTCCCGTATTTTCTGGCTGGTATTCATTCTCCCCCGCACTGCTGCCAGCGCCAGGCGTCGCGGCACATATCCTCCAGCGACCGCCGCGCCCGCCAGTGCAGCACCTGCGCCGCCTTCTCCGTTCCGGCGTAGCACACCGCCGCATCGCCGGCCCGCCGCCCCGCCATCACGTAAGGCACCGTCACGCCGGTGGCCTGTTGGAAGGCGTCGATGAGCTCCAGCACGCTGGTGCCGCGGCCGGTGCCCAGATTGAACACCTCCGCACCGGTGTGCTCCTGCGCGTAGGCCAGCGCCGCCGCGTGCCCTTCCGCCAGATCCATCACGTGGACATAGTCCCGGATGCAGGTACCGTCCGGCGTGGGATAGTCTCCGCCGAACACGCTGAGCTTTTCCCGTATCCCCGCCGCCACCTGGGTGACATAGGGCATCAGGTTGTTGGGCACGCCGTTGGGCCGCTCCCCGATGCGCCCGCTCTCATGAGCACCGATGGGGTTGAAGTACCGCAGCAGCACCACCGACAGCTCCGGCTCCGCCGCAGCCGCGTCCCGCAGGAGCTCCTCAATAAAATACTTCGTCCTTCCGTAGGGATTGGTACACTGCCCCACCGGCATGTCCTCCGTCAGCGGTGAGGGGCTCTCCCCGCCGTACACCGTGGCGGAGGAGCTGAACACCAGCCTCCTGCACCCGAACTCCGCCATGACCTCCAGCAGTGTCAGTGTGGTGTCCAGATTGTTGCGGTAGTACTTCACCGGCTTGCGCACCGACTCCCCCACCGCCTTGAAGCCCGCGAAATGGATGACCGCGTCAATACTGTGGGCCGCGAACACGGCCCGCATGGCCTCCCGATCCGCCGCGTCCACGCGGCACACCGCCATTTTCCGTCCCGTGATCTCCTCCAGCCGCCGCGGCACGTCCGGACTGCTGTTGGAGAAATCATCCGCGATCACCACGTCGTACCCCGCAGCGGCGCAGGCCGCCGCCGTGTGCGACCCGATGTAACCGGCCCCGCCGGTCAGCAGTATCGCCATCGCATACATCCCCCTTTCTTCGATATTCCCATGATACCGTGGTCCATCTCCCCTGTCAAGAAATGCCTTTGGGCGCAAACGGTAAATTGTTACTTTTTTTCACTTGCAAAAGTGAAAAATTATAGTATCATTATGACACGCGCCGCACTCTGCTGGACGGAGGCGGCAGCAGGAGGTAACATAATGAATCAAGAAACGAAGCGCACGAAACTTTCCGTGCACGATCTGGTACAGCTGTCTGTACTGATCGCCATCATGCTGCTGTTGGAGCTGACGGGCCTGGGTATGATCAAGACCGCGGGCCTGGAGATCACCATCATGCTGGTACCGGTCATCGTGGGAGCCATTGTCATGGGTCCCGCCGCCGGCGCCCTGCTGGGCGGTGTATTCGGCCTCATCAGCTTCTGGGAGTGCTTTGGCAAGAGCGCCTTTGGCGTGGTGCTGATGGGCATCAACCCTTTCCTCACCTTCCTTGTCTGCGTGCCCACCCGCATTCTGGCGGGCTGGATCTGCGGCCTGGTGTTTCAGGCGCTGCGCAAGGTGGATAAGACCCGCCTGTTGTCCTTCGGCGCCGCCGGCCTGTCCGGCGCGCTGTGCAACACGGCGTTCTTCATGACCACCCTGTGCCTGTGCTTCTACAACACCGACTTCATTCAGGGCTTTGTGCAGGCCATGGGCAGCGCCAACGCCTTCCTGTTTGTCATCGCCTTTGTGGGTGTCAACGGTCTGGTGGAGGCCATTGTGTGCTTCTTCACCGGTGCCGTCATCGCCAAGGCTGTGGTGTTCAGCAGCGGCAAGCTGGCTGCCCGCCGCACCGCCGTACAGAACGGAAAGTGAGGTAGAGCACTATGATCCTCGCGCTGGATATTGGCAACACCCATATCGTCCTGGGCTGCATGGAGGGCCGGCGCATCCGCTATCTGTGCCGCATGGCCACCAACCGGCTCACCACCGGCGCGGAATACGCCGTCACCATCAGCCGCCTGCTGGAGTTCGGCCATATCGCGCCTGACGCCTTTGACGGCGCCATTATCTCCTCTGTGGTCCCCCAGGTCACCCGCTCCCTGTCGGAAGCCGTGAAAATGCTGACCGGTGTGGAGCCCATGGTGGTAGGTCCCGGCATCCGCTCCGACCTGACGGTCCGTCTGGACGACCCCGCCACGCTGGCCAGCGACCTGCTGGTGGCCGCCGTGGGCGCGCTGGACGTGTATGAGCCGCCCCTGATCCTCATCGACATGGGCACCGCCACCACCGTCACCGTACTGGATGGCGAGGGTGCGTTCCGCGGCGGGGCCATCATCCCCGGCGTGCAGCTGTCCCTGTCGGCGCTGGCGTCCCACACGTCGCTGCTGCCCGCCATCTCGCTGGATGCCCCGCCCCACGCCATCGGCACCAACACCGTGGACTGCATGAAAAGCGGCAGCATTCTGGGCGCCGCCCTGCTGCTGGACGGCATGATCGACCGCATGGAGGCCGAGCTGGGCCAAAAGACCACGGTGGTGGCCACCGGCGGTCTGGCCCGCTGCATTGTTCCCATTTGCACCCACGAGATCCTGCTCAACGAGGATCTTCTGCTCTATGGCCTTGCCGTGCTGTACGAAAAGAACCGCTGACAAAAAAGAGGTCCCGCGTCCGTAGACGCGGGACCTCTTTTTTTGCTACTCACCCAGCAGCTTGCCCCAGGTATCGCGGCCTACGATGCCGTCCGCCGCCAGACCGGCAGCCCGCTGGAACCGTTTCACCGCCCC
>ERZ773235.438-NODE-438-length-55288-cov-8.900132_pt1 | contig 55288 bp, 50 predicted proteins | sample MGYA00580522_ERZ773235 | MGnify/ENA primary metagenome ERZ773235 (study PRJEB29015, sample SAMEA2737797) | human gut metagenome | biome: human gut; feature: human-associated habitat; material: faeces | place: China | collected 2012 ...
AAGTAATTGAGTTTATTATAGAGTATTTTTAGAAAGTTTTGCTTTCAACATTCTGATAAGTGCATTGATATCACTTTTTGGAGTGATTTGTGAATTTCTTCAAAAAATGCTGATATATTAGAAAATGGTGAATTAGGAGGGAAATGAAAATGAAAAAAAATCTTGAACTTATTTTATTAATAATTAACTGGGTAATTGTTGCAATACAGGCATTTACTATATTTTTATATGAAAATAGCATAGGGCTGTTTATCATTATGCTGCTTGCATTAATAGCTCAAGTATTTAGTGTTTATGACAATAGAAAAAAATAATTATTAGATAGGATAAAATATATGAGCAAAATAATATATGTGTTAATTGCAATACTAATTTATATGATTATTAATTTATTTATAGTAATAAAGAAAAATACAAAAATTTTACATTTTGCTGGTTCTATTTTGTTTTTACAAGTTTTTTTATTGTCGGTTGTTAATTCACATTTCATTACATTGAGTGAGTATTCTGTATGTGAATATATATTTTTATTTTGTATGACCATATATGCAATTTTAGTTTATTTTTTAGAAAACAAAAAAAGATGAAAAAATTCCTGAACTTTATTATAATATGTATAAAGTATCTATATGTATCGCTGATACATACTGGTACACAATTCAATTATATAAACGGAGATTACATAAAATGAAACGATTTACTGCAATATTACTTACAGGCATGATGATATTTACCCTTGCATCATGCGGCAAAAAAGCACAGGATACACCGACAGAGCCTGCAACAGAGACACAGGCTGTAGAGAAGGTCGAGATGCCTACGGAAACGGAAGCCGTGACAGAGGTGGTAACAGAGGCTGTAAAAGACACGCAGCAGACAGAAGAACAGCAGGAAGCGCAGCAGGAAGAACAGACTGCCGAACAGCCGGACGAGGAGCAGAACAATTCAGGTGATAATAATTCCTCTTATCAGTATGTAGAAAGAGCATCCTATGAGAATGGAGAATCAGTATCACTAAATCCTTCATGGCAGTATGCAGACCATTCAGCGATAAATTCAGGCTGTGCGGTCATGTACAAGGCTACAGCAAACCGCAAAAACATAGTAGTAGGTGTCAATGCCGGACACGGTACAAGCGGAGGAACTTCGGTGAAGACACTTTGTCATCCGGACGGCTCGGCAAAGACCACAGGCGGTACAACAGGCGCAGGCGCAACAAAAGCAGTAGCAGTTTCAGGTGGTATGTCCTTTAATGACGGTACACCGGAGAGCTCTGTCACACTCCGTATGGCGCAGATATTAAAGGACAAGCTGCTTTCGGCAGGCTATGATGTGCTTATGGTAAGAGACGGAAGCGATGTGCAGCTTGACAATGTGGCACGTACTGTCATCTGCAATAATGCGGCAGACTGTCATATCGCTCTGCACTGGGATGGCGACGGACTAAGCTACGATAAGGGCTGCTTTTACATATCGGTGCCGGGAGGCATAAAGGGAATGGAGCCGGTTGCATCACACTGGCAGCAGCATGATGCACTGGGGGCAAGCCTGATAGAAGGACTGCGCGCCCATGGAGCAAAGATAAACGGTAATGGCTCAATGGCGATAGACCTGACACAGACCTCATACAGCACGGTACCGTCAGTGGATGTAGAGCTTGGCAACGCATGCTCTGACCACAGCGATGCCACACTTGAAAATCTGGCAGACGGACTGGTGCAGGGAGTCGAGGGATATTTCTAGAATATAAAAAGTGTTATATAGAAGTGGTACAACAGATAGAGAAAGGGAATATTATGACAGACAACAAATCCGGGGAGATACTCATAATAGAGGATGACAAGGACATTAATGATCTGCTTGCGACAGCGCTCTCAAAAGCCGGATATAGGACAAGACAGGCATGGTCAGGCACAGAGGGAGAGCTTTTGCTTAAGCTGGAAAGGGAAGCTTATGCGCTTGTGCTATTGGATCTGATGCTTCCGGGGCTTTCAGGGGAGGAGCTTCTGGCACGGATACGGCAGATGGATGCGTCACTTCCGGTGATAATCCTTACGGCAAAGGATGAGCTGGATGAGAAAATCAATCTGCTCGTGGCAGGCGCTGATGATTACATCACAAAGCCGTTTGAGATAAAGGAGGTCGTCGCCAGAGTGGCTGTGCAGCTGCGTCATGCGGTGGCAGATGTGCCTTCAAAGTCGGGCAAGGCAGGAGAAAACCAGACAAAAGCAGAAAATGATACCGGACAGGGAGATACTGCAAATACATACATAGCGGGACCCGTTAAAATAGAGCACAGACAGCTTGTGCTCGATCGGATTTCAAGACAGCTTTACGTAGCTGATAATGCTGTTGACGGCATCACAAAGCAGGAGTTTGCCATACTCGAGCTTCTCATGGCACATCCCAGACAGGTGTTTGCCAAGGAGGACATATTTGAATATGCCTGGGATGAGCCGTACATGGGCGAGACAAAGACTCTTGATGTGCACATCAGCAATATCAGAAAGAAGATAAAAAAGCTGACCGATGACGAGTACATAGAGACAGTGTGGGGCATAGGCTACAAAATGAAAGAGTAAAGGTAAACAAGCTTTACTCTTTTTTTACTTTTTGTTAGCAATGTATTAGGATTTTACATTTATATTATGATTAAAGGGTTGCTAAGGAAAAAAGAAAAGGAGATTTGATTGTGAGTGAAATATTATTGCAGACAAAGGCACTGACCAAGCAGTATGGTCACCAGAAGGCAGTTGACAATGTGGATATCCACATCAAAAAGGGTGCAATCTATGGATTTATCGGCAGAAACGGTGCCGGCAAGACTACCTGTATGAGAATGATCGGTGGTCTGGCAAAGCCGACAAGCGGAGAGATATCTATGTTTGGATACGCTGGAAAGGATTTGTCAAAGGTACGCTCAAGAGTGGGCTGCCTGATTGAGGCACTGGGTGTATATCCAAACATGACGGCGAAGGAAAATATCGAGATGAAGTGCCGTCTCTTCGGCATCAGTAAAAAGGGCTATGCAGAGGGCATACTTGATAAGGTAGGTCTGTTAAATGTGGGAAAGAAAAAGACAAAGAATTTCTCACTTGGTATGAAGCAGAGGCTTGGAATCGGCATGGCGCTGGTTGGAGAGCCTGACCTTTTAGTGCTTGATGAGCCTATCAACGGACTTGATCCACAGGGAATCGCAGAGGTGCGTGATACGATTCAGAATCTGTGTGCACAGCAGGATATGACTGTGTTTATTTCAAGCCATATATTGGAGGAGCTTTCAAAGCTTGCTACCGATTACGGCATTATAAATAATGGAGCCCTGCTTCAGGAAATTACCAGGGAGGAGCTGCTTTCCAAGTGCAGTGAGAAGATTACACTGACAGTGGACAATCCAAATAAAGCAGTGCCTGTGCTCGATAAGATGGGCTTTGTGCACTACATGATAGTGGACAAAAATCATATAGATGTCTATGAGCGTCTGAATGATAGCGCCGCCTTAAATACAGCGCTGGTCACAGCAGGAGTTTCGGTGGCACAGCTAGCGGTCACAGGAATGGAGCTTGAGACATATTTCCTTAGTATCACAGGAGGTGCGACAAATGTTTAATGCGGTAAGAATGGATATTTACAGACTGATACATACAAAGTCAGCTTATGTTATACTGGTAATAGCTATGGCACTCGCAATAGCTACGAGCGGTATGACAGCTCTTGTCAGAAGCATGGCGGCAGAGAGCATCGTGGAAACAACTGATGAGGTCACTATGGTAAGTGAGTCAGACAGTGAGATAGCAGATGAATACGATACAGCATCAGCAGAATCGTCGAATGGACCAACGGCAACAGTCGGGCTTGAAGTGGACGACTCCGACATGTCAGATGAGGTACCGACCATAGCAGATATGGTTGAAAGCGATATAGCGGGGCTTGACCTGGCACTTTTACTTGCAATATTTACGGTGCTTTTTTCAACAGCAGACCTAAACAGCGGTTATATAAAGAGCGTAGGCGGACAGGTGAAGTGCCGTGGAGTGCTGCTGTTTTCAAAGATGATAGCGCTTTCGGTATTTACCTTTGTGGCCATGGCACTTGATGTGATCGTCCAGTGTATTGCGACCCCGCTGTTTTTACATGGAGCAGAATTCGGAGATGCGGCGGACTTATTTAAGATGCTTGGCAGCCAGTATGTGGTCACACTTTTGTTTGTATATTTTGTCATGGCAATGGCAATTATTATAAAAAACAATGTAATCAGCATGATTATCGCTGTGTGCATGTGTACAGGTATCTTTACACTCATTTTCAGTGGAATCAATATACTTATTGAAAAAATCGGAGTAAAGAACTTTGATATAAATGATTACCTTATAGTCAACAAGATTTCTGAGCTTGATCTGAGTGCATCTGCAAAGACCGTAGGCGGTGCATTTGCGGTAGCCGCTGTGTGGGCAGTGGTGTCACTGATTGCAGTGTACGGTGTATTTAAACGCAGGGATATATAATGTGTTTTGAATGAGGAATAAAACATGATTTGGAAAATACTGACTGTAATACTTGCAGTTTCGGTAGCTGTCTTAATAGCTGTGCTCGTAAAAATAAGGGCACAGCTTCGTGACATTAATGAACAGCTTGATTTTTTGTGCGAAAAGGATACAAATATGCTCCTTTTAACCGATACCAACATGGCTGATATCGGAAGGCTTAAGGAGCGCATAAACAGATTTTTAGAGCAATGGCACAGGCAGCGTGAGGCGGCGGCAAAAAAGGAGCAGATGATATCTGACACGTACACAAACCTGTCGCACGATATCCGCACTCCGCTTACCTCGCTGGACGGCTATTTTCAGCTGCTTAGGGATGAGACTGACAAGAGCGCGCAGGAGCATTATATAGATATCATTCAGGAGCGTATCACAAGCCTCAAGGATATGCTCGAGGAGCTTTTTATGTTCACAAAGCTTAAAAATGACAGCTTCAAGCTAGAGCTGTCTAATTGCTGTGTCAGCAGACTTTTAAAGCAGACAGTGTTTTCGTATTATGAGGAGTGGAAAAAGCAGAGCATTGAGCCGTCACTTGATATATGTGAGGACACGATATTTATCACTGCAAATGTGCAGGCGCTCAGGCGGGTGTTTCAGAATGTAATAAAAAATGCGCTGGTGCATGGGCAGAAGAGCATCTGCATACAGATGAGGCAGCAGAATTCGTGCAATTGCAGGGCTTCAGATGACGAGCGTACTTCAAAAAATAGGATTGTCCATATTTTGGTTTCAAACGATGTAAAAAATCCTGATGATATAGACGTGGACAAGGTGTTTGAGCGCTTTTACAAAGCCGATGAGGCGAGGAGTATATCATCGAGCGGGCTTGGGCTTTCGATTGCAAAGGAGCTTGTGGAGAGAATGGGCGGAAGTATTGAAGCAAGGCTTGAGGGGAAGCGGTTTGTTGTGGAAATACGGTTTGAATGTGAATAGTTCACTTTTGTAATGTGATAAATAATATTGACACACATGAAACAAAATGATATACTGTCAAGGTGTTTGCGGGCATGGCGGAATTGGCAGACGCGCTAGATTTAGGTTCTAGTGGGAGACCGTGCAGGTTCAAGTCCTGTTGCCCGTACTGTTTACAAGGGTTTCAGAGGTTTTTATTACTTCTGAAATTCTTATTTTTTTATCATTTTTTCCTATACGAAAGGATACCACAATGCAGGCTTACAAGGATTTAGTAAAAGCACTTCCTGGCTTAAAAGAAGATATGCCACGCGCATTTTACATGCTCGCAGAGCTTTTTGATTACGGTTCATTTGATATATGCAGAAGTGACGACAAATATATAATCCCATATATCATGAATGACGCGGTGGAATGCTATCTGACTGTGGAAAATGCAGTGTTAAAGGGCGATTATCATAGCGAGGAAGAAATTATTTCGGCATCGTTGGTTTTAGGAAGTGAAAAAGGCTACGGACTCATTCTGCACCAGCAGGACAATGTGATCACACTCTGGTTTGATAATTTGCATGTGCATGAGGCATGCTTTAAATACCATGAAATAGGGCATTTCTGGGTAAAGGGACAGGAACAGTGGCGTATGCTTGTATATATGGTAGGAACAATCGCTGATAAGTATATGTACATGGGAAAGGAATACTGCAACGAGACAGAATGCTTTATCCAGAGCCTTATTTACTTTGCACCGTTTCGCAGATGGACACCGGTACCTGGCGATTTGATGGAGTATCATTTTCCAGCGCGTGTAGAGGGAATAGACATTATGGAGGAGCTTTGCAGGGAGGTTTCGGACACTGATTATCTTAAGCTCATTGCACGCTACAGGGCAAATCCATGTGAGAAAACGGAAAAGCTTTTGAGCAGACATTTAGCCGATGCAAAAAGAGTACCGCTTTATCAGTATATTTATAAGCTTGTGATAAAGGCATCAAAGGATTATCCGGAGAGAAATTACGGAAATCAGATAAATGAACGCATAAAAGAAAAGCGTAAAGCACTTGAACAGGAGCTTTTTCAAAAGGGGTACACCGGAAAATACCCTGTGTTTTCAAAGAAAAACACGACTGTGCACGTAATGGAGGAACAGCCCTACGTCACAGCAATTCTAGAGTGGGATGATTACAAATACAAGCAGCAGCTCATGATTTCTGAGTGCAGTGCAAAAAGGTATGATGGAATTAATGCAGGATTTTTTAAGGGATTAGGCAGACACGGAAGCATTGTGCAGGTGTAGGTTCACAAAAAGTATACATATAAACAAAAGCCACGGAACAATCCGTGGCTTTCATAATACACTTATTACAAGGATGGGCTTGAGAAGACTCGAACTTCCGACCTCACGCTTATCAGGCGTGCGCTCTAACCGGCTGAGCTACAAGCCCTTGTGTTTTGCACAAAACGTATACTACAATATTTTTGGTGAGAAGTCAAGAGTTTTTTAGAGGTTTTCTCCATCTGTTTTATTTTTTGGATATTCGTTTGAGTGTGCACTGATGACTTCATTAATCCAGTCTACACACTGTTTTTTCCCGTCATCTGTAAATGGAAAGGTATTGTCAGTCTTTTTGCTGTCGTCGGTCAGGTCAAAAATATACGGCCCAGGCCATATCCAGGCATGAAATATTGGCTCACCCTTTTCCTCGGGTGTATCCTCGGTGGCTTCCTTAAGGACAGGCTCCTCACGCTTTATGAGAAAGCGCATGCCGTTCATCCAGCCGGTAAAGGTTGTTTTTTTATAGTAGTTGAGATTGAGTGCATCGTCGTATGTAAGCATAGGTGGCTCCTTGATATATAATGATATGTAATTATACACCAAATATCCGTTTAATGCCAGAATAACACCGGTACTTAACAATTCAAAGTAATCATGCGCTGAAAATTAATATTTTAATGCAAAAATAAAAATGAATAAAAATGTATAAATAATGCTTATAAACTGCATAAATTACCCTTATTAATGAGTATTATAAAAAATGACTAATTTTTATGCAAAAATGAAAATAATATAGGAAAATATATCCAATTGACAAAGTATGATTTCTGTGTATAATAAAAAAGAATTGTTCGCGTCAGAACGACAGTTGTATCAGACAGCAAGATTAGGGAGTGTGTAATGACAATGAGGTCATTCGCACTTTTTTGCGTATTAGACAAAATACTTTGACGTGGTGCAGTGATAATGCTTTAAAAAATAAAAATAATGCATTATCGATACAAATCCAAGAGGGAGAGAAAAATATGGGTAAGTACATTGTAAAGAGAGTTATTCTCGCGATTTTTACAATCTTCATTATCAGTCTTATTACATTCTTTGCCATGAATGCAATTCCGGGTGGTCCATTCAATTCGGAGAAGGCAAAGAGTCCGGCGGTAATGAAAGAGCTTGAGGCACGCTACGGACTGGATCAGCCACTTATAGTCCAGTACAAGAACTACATGGCAGGCGTGCTGCACGGAGATTTCGGTGTTAGTCTTAAGACAGACCGTCCGATCTCAGATATCATTGGGGAGAGCTTCCCGATTTCAGCGAAGCTTGGACTTTTAGCGGCGCTCACTGCGATAGTATTCGGAGTGGTGCTCGGTTCGATAGCAGCGCTTATGCGAAACAGGTGGCCGGATCGAGTTATAGTATTCTTCGTCACACTGATTACGTCGATGCCGTCATTTGTCATCGCTACGTTATTACTTTATTTCTTCTGTATAAAGCTTGGTGTGGTGCAGGCCTTCAGCTCAGGAAGCAACATGGTATTACTTCCGGTGCTGTCACTGTCACTTTCACCGATGGCATATATTACAAGACTTACAAAGACTTCAATGCTTGATGCACTCGGACAGGATTACATCCGTACGGCAAAGGCCAAGGGTGTACATCAGTACAAGATTATATTTGTACATGCGCTTCGTAATGCGCTCATTCCGGTCATCACATATGTGGGACCTATGATTGGTGGTATCCTCACAGGTTCAATGGTTATTGAGAGTATTTTCAATATCGGAGGACTCGGTTCCAAGTTCGTAAGCTGTATCACAAACCGTGATTACACAATGATTATGGCCACAACACTTTTCCTTGCTGTCATCATGGTAGGCGCGAACCTCATTACAGATATTGTATACAAAGTGATTGATCCACGTATTAAGCTTGATTAAGGAGAGATAAAGATGAAAGATAATATGAAGAGAGCTCCTTTCTCCACACAGATTGACCTTAGCAAGTTCGATATGAAGGATTTTGCCAAGGCATCAGATGAAGAAAAACGCCAGCAGGAGGTTATGGGTGAGTCAACTACCTTCTTGAAGGATGGTCTTAAGAGACTCCGCAAAAATCCACTGGCTATGGGTTCTATTATAGTTTTGGTTTTACTTATTTTGGTTATTCTTCTGGCACCAAAGATTGTGCCTTACGGCTATGCAGATATCGTTAAGGGTGCACAGAACTTAGGACCTTTCCAGTACAGCGAGGCTGAGCAGGCACAGATTGATGCAGGTGAGAAGCTTTTCCCGCACATTTTTGGCACAGATGAGCTCGGAAGAGACTATTTTATCCGTGTTGTTTACGGAGCTCGTGTATCGTTGGGAGTCGGTGTGTTTGCATCACTGCTTGTGCTTATAATCGGTATCATTTACGGTTCCGTATCAGGCTTCTGCGGTGGCAAGGTAGATATGGTTATGATGAGAATAGTAGATATCATTTATTCATTGCCGGATATGCTGCTCATCATTTTACTCGCAGTTGTATTAAATGAGGTGCTGACACCTGTAATAAAGGGTACAGTGCTTTCAAAGCTCGGTGTCAACATGATTGCACTTTTCATAGTGTTTGGATTGCTTTACTGGGTAGGAATGGCAAGACTTATAAGAGGTCAGATTCTTACCATCAAGCAGAATGAGTACATTCTCGCAGCAAAGTGTATCGGAACATCATCAGCCCGCACTATCAGAAAACACATTTTACCGAACTGTCTGTCAGTAATCATCATTACTACAGCGCTTCAGATACCATCAGCCATCTTTACTGAGAGTTATCTGTCATTTATCGGACTTGGTGTTTCGGCTCCTATGCCTTCACTTGGTTCGTTGGCAAATACAGCGCGTGGCGGACTCCAGAGCTACCCATTGCGTCTTATTTTTCCGGCGCTTACGATTTGTATCATTGTTCTTACATTGAATCTTATCGGTGACGGCTTAAGAGATGCATTTGACCCTAAATTATCGAAATAGTAAGGAGTGAGTAAGATGGAAGATAATAAGTTTGTTCTTGAAGTATCTGATCTGCACACTACCTTCAAGACCGATAACGGAGACGTATCAGCTGTAAACGGTGTCAGCTTTAAGCTTGAGCCGGGAAAGACTCTTGGAATCGTAGGAGAGTCAGGCTCAGGAAAGTCAGTTACAGCATATTCAATCATGCAGATTCTTGCTGAGAATGGTGCAATCACAGGCGGCTCAGTAAAATATAAGGGTGAGGATATCACCAAATTGAACAAAAAGAAAATGGCAGATTTCAGAGGAAAATGCTGTTCAATCATTTTCCAGGATCCTATGACATCGCTTAATCCGGTATTTACGGTAGGCTACCAGCTTGAGGAGGCAGTGCTTCTTCACACAGACCGTACAAAGAAGGAAGCAAAGGAGCGCGCTATAGAGATGCTCACACTTGTAGGAGTAAATGAGCCTGAGAAGCGTGTAAATCAGTACCCTCACGAGCTTTCGGGTGGTATGAGACAGCGTGTCATGATAGCTATGGCATTAGCCTGTGAGCCGGATATCCTTATCGCAGATGAGCCGACAACAGCTCTTGATGTGACTATCCAGGCACAGATTCTTGAGCTTATGCAGTCACTGCAGGAAAAGCTCGGCATGGCAATCATCATGGTTACACATGATCTGGGTGTCATTGCTTCAATGTGTGACGAGATCATAGTTATGTACGGCGGCCGTGTCTGCGAGAGAGGAACAGCAGATGCTATATTCTACAGCCCGGCGCATGAGTATACAAAGGGACTGCTTCGTTCAATCCCTACAAAGACCAATTCAAAAACCAGGCTTGTTCCTATCGGAGGCACACCAATCAATATGCTTAACATGCCAAAGGGCTGTGCATTCTGCCCTCGCTGTGATGCTGCTATGAAGATATGTCTCACCGAAAAGCCGGAGGAAATCTGGGTTGGAGAGGATCATCTCGCATCATGCTGGATGAATATTAAGAATATGATGGAGGAGGGAAAATCAAATGAGTAATGAGACAAATAACAACGAGTACCTGCTCAAGGTAGACCATTTGAAGCAGTATTTCCCTGTTCATGACGGATTTAAAAAGATGGAATTAAAGGCAGTCGATGATGTGTCATTTGCCATAAAGCCGGGTGAGACGCTTGGACTTGTTGGAGAGTCAGGCTGTGGAAAGACAACCGTAGGACGTACTCTTTTACGTCTGTATCAGCCTACAGCAGGACGCATTGAGTTCGACGGCAATGTATTGTTTGACAGTGAGAAGAAGATAGATGTGAATATGCATCCTTACCGTAAGCAGATGCAGATGGTATTCCAGGATCCGTATTCATCACTCAACCCTCGTATGACGGTTGAGGATATCATCGGAGAGCCTCTCGATGTGCACAAGCTTTACAATAGCAAGAAAGAGCGACATGAGATGATTATGGATCTCATGGAGACAGTTGGACTAAACGCAGACCATGCCACACGCTATGCACATGAGTTTTCGGGTGGACAGAGACAGCGTATCGGAATAGCAAGAGCGCTTGCAGTAGATCCGAAGTTTATCGTATGTGATGAGCCGGTATCGGCACTTGATGTTTCAATTCAGGCACAGGTAGTCAACATGTTTGAGGATCTGCAGAAGGAGAGAGGGTTATCATACCTGTTTATAGCGCACGATTTGCTTGTAGTGCAGCATATCTCTGATAGAATAGCTGTTATGTACTTAGGTCATATGATGGAGCTTGCAGATGCTGATGAGCTGATGGACAATCCAATTCATCCGTACACACAGTCGCTGCTTTCAGCGGTTCCGATTCCGGATCCTGAGACTGCCAGACACAGCAAGCGAATCGTGCTTGAGGGAGATGTCCCTTCACCTCTTCGCATGCCTAGCGGCTGTCCGTTCCGTTCACGTTGTAAATATGCGACAGAACAGTGTGCAGCAGCACGTCCGGAGCTTACAGACAGAGGAAACGGACATATGGTTGCATGCTTCAACCGCTAATATAAGGTTTTTACCGGCATATAGCTTAAGTCACTTGTGCCGGTTCTAACATAAATTTATTTTTCATATTAATTAATTAGGAGGAAGAAAGATGAAAAAGAGATTAGTAGCACTTACTCTTGTTGCAGCTATGGCACTTGGCATGACTGCTTGTGGAAGCAAGAGCGAGAGCAAAATATCTACTAACGACACATCTGCTAACGGCACTTCTCATACTTCTGTATCAGCAGGCGTAGACTGGACAGGCTATGATGAGTTAGTAGAATCTATCCGTACAGAAACAGATCTTGCAAAGCGTGCAGAGATGATGCACCAGGCAGAGGATATGCTTATGGATACATGGTGTGTTATTCCACTTTACTACTACAATGACCAGTATATGCTCAAGGATTATGTCACAGGCGTATACTCAACAGTAGAGGGTATGAAATACTTCTACAATGCAAAGAACACAAAGAATGCCGGAAAGTTAAACATCTTCATGGCATCAGAGCCAGATCATATCGATCCTGCATTAAACAGTACTGTTGACGGCGGATGTCTTGCAGTAAACAGCTTTGAGGGTCTTATGCGTTACAACGCTGAGGGCAAGCTTGAGCCTGCATGTGCAGAGAGCTATGAGGTTTCTGAGGATGGCCTCACATACACATTCACAATGCGTGACGGTCTTAAGTGGTCAAATGGTGATGAGCTTACTGCAAAGGATTTCGAGTGGTCTTGGAAGAGAGCAGCAGATCCTAAGACAGCTGCAGATTACAGCTACCTTTGCGCAGTATTCGCAGGATATGATGATACAAAGGGGCTTGCTGCTGATGATGTAGTTGCTTCTGATGATGGAAAGACTCTTACAGTCAAGCTTAAAGCAGTTACACCATACTTCCTTGACTTATGTGCATTCCCATTCTTCTTCCCTGTAAACCAGAAGTCAGTAGAGGGAAATGATGACTGGGCAAACGATGCAAGCGACAAGTTCGTTACAAACGGTGCATTCACACTCAAGGAGTGGAAGCATGATTCAAGCATGACATATGTTAAGAATCCTAACTACTGGGATGCTGACAATGTAACAGTTGATGAGATGAACGTAATGCTTACATCTGATGATGTTTCAGCTTACACAGCTTACCAGAACGGTGACCTTGATTTTATTGATTCAATTCCTACAGCAGAGATTGAGGCAGCTAAGAAGACAAGCGAGTTCTACACAGTTGACAACCTTGGAACATACTACGTAGGCTTCAACATTAACTCTAAGCTCTACTCAGAACTTGGATTAGATGCTGACCAGGCTAAGGTATTCAGAAAAGCAATCTGTCTTCTTATCGATCGTCAGTACATTATCGATACAATCGCCCAGGGCGGACAGAAGATTGCCACAACATTTATCCCAGAGGGTGTTACAGATGGTAACGGTGGCGAGTTCAAGAACAAGGACTACTACGGCACAGATTACGATAAGAACTTTGAGGAGGCTAAAGAGCTTCTTGCTTCTATCGGATTATTAGATGAGAGCACAGGCCAGGTAAACCAGACTGTCGAGTTCTCATACCTCGTAAACAACTCAGAGGCCAATGTAAAGATTGGTGAGGCTATCCAGGCTGATCTTTCAAAGGTAGGTATTAACTTAAAGGTTGAGCAGCAGGAGTGGAACGTATTCCTTAACAGCCGTAAGGACGGACAGTTTGATTTCGCCCGTGAGGGATGGCTTATGGATTACAACGATCCAATCAACATGCTTGAGATGTTCACAACAAAATCAGGTAACAACGATATGCAGTTCGGTCGTTAATCTGATTTTGCTATCATAACAAAGCCACTCGTGCCATTCGCACGACGATGCGAATAACATGCAGAGTATATAGGAAGTCATACAGCTATTGTATGGCTTCCTTTTTTTGCGTTTAAAGTGGGCTTTTCAGAGCGAAAAAAGGCTCTTTAAAAAAATATGATAATGGTGTAGAATTATTATTATATAGTTTTAGAATGATGTTTGAGGGTGTGTGATGATTTTAGGACTAAGTGATACGGAAAAGAAATTTAAGACAGCGATGGATACGGCAGGTGCCGACATGACAGTGGTCAACAGCTGGCTTAAGCTGTATGTCAAAACAAAAAAGAATTCCTCCGGTGTTGCAAAGCGCTATTATGGCGTGAAGACAGGCTTAAGCAGTCTGCTTTCAGATTTAAAGGAGCTTGAGCAACAAGTTATCGGGTATTGTGAGCTCACAGGAACCGACCGGAAGCACTTTGGAGAGCTGATAAAGGCTTGCAAAGCGAAAAGCGGCATGTTTGACGATGAATTTTTAATCAGCAAGGTGGACACGGATTTTCACACGACTCTGGACTCTGTTGTAAAGCAGGGGGAGAGATATCTGTCATCCTTTGACAACGGTATCATTTTACAGAGTGAGATAGAGAATCTGATACACCTGACAAATGAGGGGCTTGAAAGGAAAAAGCCTGATTTGTTTGCTCTGTCATATTTCTATCTGGGGCACAGCAACAAAGAGCTTGCAGAGCTAAATTTCACACAAAAGACTAAGAGAGTGCATGAGATATATTACGAGGAGTTCTGGAAGGATATATTAAAGCAGCTTGAGGCATGTGTGAAGCAGGCTGAGGCTATAAACGATAAGTATGAGGGCACAACAGACCGGCGCACGGCAAGGATACTGTCAGAGCTTAAGCCGCTCCTTGTGGGCATTGCAAAGCAATGGGAGCCGGAACAGACAGCAGAGTACATACTGCGCGATATGTGCAGGATATTTAGGGATTGACATAGAAAATGCAGATTGATAAAGGAGCAGAATATGGATGTTATAATTTGGGCAATTATCTTAGGAGCTGTTTTTTACATTAACAAAAAATCAAAGAGCGCAGGCAGCAAAAATACGCAGCCAAACAAACCGAGACCGCAGCAGAAGCAGATGCAGCAGAGAGCACAGCAGCCTCAGAGACCACAGATGCAGCAGAGAGTACAGCCACAGCAGAGACCACAGCAGAGCAATCCGGATATAGTGCAGAGGGCCGTGAAAAATAACGCACGCTTTGCGGATGATACGACACAAAAAGAGCTTGAGGCTATGCACGGACATAGCGAGGCACAGCAGAGGATGGCTCAGGAGCACTCAAGAAACTGCCAGACACTGCATACCAAAGCGGCAGACGGTGCAAAGATTATAGAGGCTGAGACACAGAGCATGTTTGGCAGTGTTGAGGATCTGATTGCCATGGGATACAGCGGTAATCTGGAGTTTGAGAGAGATTTCCTTGGGGAAGGCTTAGACATGATTAACAACTTTTAAATAATAGGAAAAGAGGCAGAAATGATGGACAGAACACCAAAGCCCGGAGAGTTTTACAGACACTTTAAGAATAAGCTGTATCAGATAGTTACAGTGGCAACACATTCAGAGACAGGGGAAAAGCTTGTGATTTATCAGGCTTTATATGATGATTTTGGGATATACGCCAGACCACTCGACATGTTTGTAAGCGAGGTGGACCATGAGAAATATCCCGATGTGAAGCAGAAATACAGATTTGAGAAGATCACGCTTAAGGATAAGCCGGAGGATATGCCGGCGCCGGATGCAGATGAAGGCCAGGCTCCGGATCCGCGTCTGATGGAGTTTCTGGATGCGGCTACCTTTGAAGAGAAGTACAATATACTTGTCTCAATGAGGGATACCATAACCGACCGCCTTATAGATGACATAGCGGTGGTTATGGATATTGTAGTTCCGGAGGGACCATTGCAGAAGCGGTATGATGATTTGAAGAATACGATAAAGACCAGGCAGTACTATGAATTTTCCAACCGGCTCAGATAGCTGTTGTGGTATTTGCCGGATTCGGTGACATCCTCGCCAAACCAGTCAGGTGCTGTGAATTCATTTGCTGCGTCAACAGAGTCGAATTCAACCTCCACAAGTGTAAGAGGAGCCAGATCGCCTTCAAATACATCAAGCTCAGCGGTCAGACCACCATCAAGAGGTATGAGATAGCGGGTCTTTTCGATTAGGCGGCCGTCAATCTTTTGGACAAGATGTATGTATGCCTCTTTGGTAAGAGGAAGATTGTACTCCTCGCGCACCATAAGGCCGGCTCCCTTGTAGGTCATATAATAGCTGTCATTTGAGCGTCTGACCCTGACAACAGGAGAGGTGCACAGATAGCCTTGGGCGATTTTTTTGCTCGCGTAGCTGTCTAAATTGGAAGGAAGCTGTTTAAGTAAGTATTTTCTTTCGATTTCCATGGTATATCCTTTCGGGTTATGTGTGGGTTTATAGTTACACATATCTGATTATAATGACCGGTATTAAAAAATTCAAGCGATGAATCGCAGGAAAAGAAGGAGAAAAATATGAGTAAAATAGGAATTTTTATGGCAGACGGCTGTGAGGAGATTGAAGGACTTACAGTAGTCGATATAGTTAGAAGAGCAAAGCTTGAGATTGAAACCATATCAATCACGGAAAAAGCCGAGGTGACAAGCTCTCATCAGGTCACATTTAAGACAGATACCACAAAGGCACAGGCTGATTTTGGCAGCTACGATGCAATCGTACTGCCGGGAGGCATGCCGGGTACATTAAACCTCGGTGCGGATGAGACTGTAGTAAAGACAATTAAGAGATTTGCTGCTGAGGGAAAGCTTGTTGCAGCGATATGTGCAGCGCCTAGCGTGCTCGGTGAGAATCATATACTTGAGGGCAAAAAAGCTACCTGTCATCCGGGTTTTGAGGAAAAGCTGCTCGGTGCACAGTGGCTTGAGCAGCCTGTAGTTGTGGATGGCAATGTGATTACAAGTCGTGGAATGGGAACAGCTATTGCGTTTGCACTCGAGCTTGTCAGATACTTCACAGACGATGCCACAGTAGAGCATATTCGACAGGGACTGGTATACTAACATAGGCATGCCTGGTATTATAACAAAAGAGGTCACACACCAACCCCATGGTGCGCAGCCTCTTTTTATGCTTGCATTTGAAGCGTACATTTGAAGCCTGCTATTGCAGAGCTTATTTCATCTGCTGCTCCTGCTTCATGATCATCTGCTTGACCATCTCGCCACCGATTGAACCGGCCTGCTTAGAAGTAAGGTCACCGTTGTAGCCCTCCTTTAAAGGAACTCCAAGCTCTGAAGCAACCTCTTCCTTGAAACGGCTCATAGCCTCTTTTGCCTCCGGTACAGAAGCCTTTTTACTACTTGATGCTGCCATAATGCAATACCTCCTTTTAAAACGTTATACACAAGCTTTATGTGTATGGAAATATTATGCCGTAAAATGACAAAAATATGTTTTGGTATTGCTGACAATTTATGGAATTATACACAAAAGCAAATTTAATGTAAAAAACACTGGAAATAGTGGATTTGTTGTGTTATAATCATCCAATGACTGGGCTTAGCAGTTTAAAAAGCATGCCCACATTACATTTGATGTACATACCATTCATATATATTTTTAAGGAGGATAACGATTGACATGAGTGTACAGGTTGAGAATTTAGAGCATAATATGGCGAAGCTTACTATTGAGGTAGCAGCTGAGGAATTAGAGAAAGCATTGGATTCTGCATATCAGAAGCAGAAGAAACAGATTAGTGTACCTGGATTCCGTAAAGGAAAAGTGCCAAGAGCTATGATTGAGAAAATGTATGGAGCAGGTGTGTTCTATGAGGATGCAGCAAACATTCTTATGCAGCAGACATATGCCGGTGCAGTTGACGAGAGTGGCGTTGATATAGTTTCACGTCCTACAGTTGAGGTTACTCAGATTGAGAAGGGACAGCCTTTCATCTACACAGCAGAGGTTGCTGTAAGACCTGAGGTTACTCTTGGTAAGTACATGGGCGTTACAGTTACAAAGATCGACACATCAGTTTCTGATGAAGAAGTTGATGCTGAGCTTGAGAACCAGAGAAACAAAAATGCAAGAACAGTTACAGTTACAGATCGTCCTGTAGCAGAGGGAGATACAGCAGTTATTGACTTCGAGGGATTTGTTGACGGAGTAGCTTTCGAGGGTGGAAAGGGTGAGAATCATCCATTAGAGATCGGTTCACACACATTCATCGATACATTCGAGGATCAGTTAGTAGGAAAGAACACAGGCGATGAGGTTGAGGTCAATGTAACATTCCCTGAGAAGTATCAGGCAGCAGACCTTGCAGGAAAGCCGGCTACATTCAAGGTTAAGATCAACGAGATCAAGGCTAAGGAGCTTCCTGAGCTTGATGATGAGTTTGCACAGGATGCAGCAGGTGTTGATACATTAGCTGAGTACAAAGAGGAAATCAAAAAGAACCTTACAGAGAAGAAAGAGACAGAAGCTAAGAAGACTAAAGAGGATGAGGCTATCCAGAAGATTATCGATAAGTCAAAGATGGATCTTCCTGAGGCAATGATTGAGACACAGTGTGAGACAATGGTTGAGGAGTTCGCTCAGAGAATCGCACAGAGCGGTCTTACAATGGAGCAGTACTTACAGTTCTCAGGCATGACAGTTGACCAGCTTAAGGATCAGGTTCGTCCTGAGGCTACAACACGTATCCAGAGCAGCCTTGTACTTGAGCAGATTGCCAAGGAGGAGAACATCGAGGTTACTGATGCAGATATCGATGCTGAGGTAGAGAAGATGGCTAAGGCATACGGCATGGAGGCTGATAAGCTTAAAGAGTACATGGGAGATGCTGAGAAGGAGTCTATGAAGAAAGACCTCGCTATCACAAAGGCCGTAGATCTTATCATGGACAACGTTAAAGAGCGTGCAAAGGCAAAGAAAAAGGCTGATGCAGAAGAGTCTACAGAAGAATAAGATTTTTGAATCAAGATTTGATGGACTGGCTCAGAAGCCTATTTTCTGAGCCGGTCTTTTGAGCTTTTATAAAGGAGGCATTTTATATGAGTTTAGTACCATATGTCATTGAACAGACCAGCAGAGGAGAGCGCAACTACGACATTTACTCCAGATTATTAAAAGATCGTATCATTTTCCTTGGTGAGGAAGTAAATGAGACAACAGCCAGCCTTGTTGTTGCCCAGCTTTTATTCCTTGAGTCTGAGGATCCTAATAAGGATATCCACCTTTACATCAATTCACCGGGTGGAATGGTTACAGCAGGACTTGCTATTTACGATACTATGCAGTACATCAAGTGTGATGTTTCAACAATCTGTATCGGTCTTGCAGCCAGCATGGGAGCTTTCCTTCTCGCAGGCGGTGCAAAGGGCAAGAGATATGCTCTTCCAAATGCAGAGATTATGATTCATCAGCCATCGGGCGGTGCAAAGGGTCAGGCTACTGAGATTCAGATTGCTGCAGAAAATATTTTAAAGACAAAGAAGAGATTAAACGAAATTTTAGCAGCCAATACAGGCAAGCCATACGAGACAATTGCAGCTGATACAGAGCGAGACAACTATATGTCAGCACAGGAAGCCGCAGAGTATGGTCTCATAGACAGTGTAATAACAAACAGATAATCAGAAGTTAGATGAATTTAAGAGGGTACCCCATATGGGATGCCCTCATGCAATAAAAGGAGTTAATAATGGCAGGAAAAAACGACGGAAAGATTCGCTGCTCATTTTGCGGTAAGACACAGGACCAGGTAAATCGTTTGATTTCCGGACCTAATGGAGCTTTTATCTGCGATGAGTGTATAGATATATGTGCCGAGATTCTTGAGGAAGAAGGCGTAGAGGGCCATGAGGACAAGAGCAGCGCTAAGGATGATATAAATCTTGTTACTCCGGAGGAGCTTAAGGCGTTTTTGGACGATTATGTAATAGGACAGGACCAGGCAAAGAAGGTGCTTTCGGTTGCTGTTTACAATCACTATAAGAGAGTACTGGCAGGTGATACATCAGATGTAGAGCTTCAGAAGAGTAATATTCTCATGCTTGGACCTACAGGCTCAGGAAAGACACTTCTTGCGCAGACACTTGCCAGAGTGATAAATGTTCCATTTGCTATCGCTGATGCTACAACACTTACAGAGGCAGGATACGTAGGTGAGGATGTGGAGAATATCCTATTAAAGCTTATTCAGGCGGCAGATTATGATATCGAGCGTGCAGAGCATGGTATCATTTATATAGATGAGATAGATAAAATTACAAAGAAATCAGAGAATGTCTCAATCACCAGAGATGTGTCAGGCGAGGGTGTACAGCAGGCTCTTTTAAAGATTCTTGAGGGCACAGAGGCATCTGTACCGCCACAGGGCGGAAGAAAGCATCCGCAGCAGGAGCTTATTCCTATTGATACTACTAATATACTTTTTATCTGCGGTGGAGCATTTGATGGTCTGGAAAAAATTATCGACAGCCGTATGGATACATCATCTATAGGCTTCAATTCAGATGTAAAGTCAAAGACAGAGCTCAATGTAGGAGAGGCGTTTAAGCATGCACTTCCACAGGATTTTGTGAAGTTTGGATTGATTCCTGAGTTTATCGGACGTGTACCTATTACCGTTTCTCTCGAAGCACTCGACAGGGATGCACTTATCCGTATACTTAAGGAGCCTAAGAACTCGCTTATCAAGCAGTACACCAAGCTTTTTGAGCTTGACGGAGTAGGGCTTGAGTTCACAGACGATGCAGTAAATGCCATCGCTGACAAGGCGCTTGAGAGAAAGACAGGAGCCAGAGGACTTCGTGCAATCATGGAGGCTGTTATGCTTGACCTTATGTATCGTATACCGTCAGACAAGAGCATCAGCAAGTGTGTAATCGACAAGGATACCGTTGAGGACAATTTAAAGCTCGATGGTGAGTGTGTGCCGGAGGCATATATCGAGGAAAAAGCAGCATCGTAAGTACATGGCGGTATTTTACAAAAGATACAGCATCGGATAATATAAATTGCACAGCGGTTTTTATGCCAGGCTGTGCAATAATACAGGAGATATAAGTGGAAGAACAGATTATTAACATGCCTGCAGTAGCGCTGAGAGGGCTTACTATTCTGCCGGGGATGATTGCTCATTTCGATGTCAGCAGAGAGCGCTCACTCCGTGCTGTCGAGGAGGCTATGGAGCAGGATCAAAAGATTTATCTTGTCACTCAAAGGAATGTGGACAGGGAGGACCCGACTCAGGAAGACCTCTACAGGATGGGAATAGTAGCCGACATAAAGCAGGTTGTCAGACTGCAGAATGATGTTGTGAGAATACTTGTAGATGGAATAAGCCGTGCAGCATTGCTTGGCTTTACCGGTTGTGAGAAGTACCTTGAGGCAGAAATCTGTTATTGTGATAGTAATGCGGACAGCCTGCCGGAGGATCTCAGGGAAGCCATGCTTCTCGGAGTCAGAGAGGCTTTTCACAGATATGCGGCAGTCGTCGGCAAAATCAGCAAGGAGCTTATCAGACAGATAGATCAGTATGAGGATCTTGAAAAGCTCATTGATTATGTAACCAACAATCTGCCGGTGTCATATGAGCTTAAGCAGCAGGTGCTTGAGGCAGAGGATATCAATGACAGATATCAGGTTATAGTATCATTACTTCTCTCCCAGGTGGAGGTTATTTCCATAAAGAATGAGCTTCAGAAAAAAGTAAAGGTTCGTGTGGACAAGCATCAGAAGGAGTATGTGCTTCGTGAACAGCTTGGTGTGATACGTGAGGAGCTGGGCGAGAATGCTGACTCGGAGGCTGATGAATATGAGAAAAAGCTATCTGAGTTAGATGCGCCTGACTACGTAAAGGAAAAGACGAAAAAAGAGATAAAGCGCTTTAGAAATATGAGCAGCAGCTCATCGGAGAGCACAGTTGAGAGAGGCTATATAGAGACTGTACTTGAGCTTCCGTGGAACAGGATGTCTGTGGACAACAAGGATCTTGACCATGCAGCACAGGTGCTCGATGATGATCATTACGGATTAAAGGATGTTAAGGAGAGAATACTTGAGTTTCTGGCAGTCAGAAATCTGACAAGCAAGGGAGAGAGTCCTATAATTTGTCTTGTAGGTCCTCCGGGAACAGGAAAGACAAGCATAGCCCGTTCAATTGCGTCTGCACTGGAGAAGAAATATGTGCGTATTTCTCTTGGTGGTGTGCGTGATGAGGCAGAAATCCGTGGACACAGAAAGACATATATCGGCGCTATGCCGGGCCGTATAGTAAATGGCTTAAGACAGGCAGGCGTTTCAAATCCTCTCATGCTGTTGGATGAGATAGATAAGGTGTCAAGTGACTACAAGGGTGACACATCAGCCGCTCTTCTTGAGGTGCTTGACAGTGAGCAGAACTGCAGATTCAGGGATCATTACATCGAGATGCCTGTAGATTTGTCGGAGGTGCTTTTTATTGCAACTGCAAATGAGGTTTCAGGTATTCCAAAGCCGCTTCTTGACAGGATGGAGCTTATCGAGGTGTCAAGCTACACTGAAAATGAGAAATTTCACATAGCAAAGGAACACCTGGTTGAGAAGCAAAAGAGCAAAAACGGAATTAAAAAGGAACAGCTTACGATAACAGACTCTGCCCTAAAGGATATCATCAGGCTGTACACCAGAGAGGCCGGAGTCAGAAGCCTTGAGAGGACTATCGGCAAGCTGTGCCGCAAGGCTGCCAGGGAAATCTTTAAGGACAGCGAAGCTGCTGTAAAGGTTACAAAGACCAATCTTAAGACATATCTGGGCAATCCGAAGTACAGTCCGGAGAAGAAAAATGATCGCGCAGAGGTTGGAATCGTTAGAGGCCTGGCATGGACCAGCGTTGGCGGTGTCACACTCGAGGTTGAGGTGAATGTGCTGCCGGGCAAGGGTGAGCTCGTGCTCACCGGTAAGCTTGGCGATGTGATGAAGGAGTCGGCACAGGCGGCACTTAGCTATGTGCGCTCAATAAGCGAAGGATATGGCATTGATGCAGAGTTTTATACGAAGCATGATATCCATATACATATCCCGGAGGGCGCAGTGCCAAAGGACGGACCATCCGCAGGTATCACTATGGCAACAGCCATGCTCTCAGCCATTACAGACAGACCTGTCAGGGCAGATGTAGCCATGACTGGCGAGATAACACTGCGCGGCAGGGTGCTTCCGATAGGAGGACTCAAGGAAAAGCTGCTTGCAGCCAAGGTAATCGGAATAAAAACAGTATGTATTCCAAAGGATAATGAAAAGGACCTTGAGGAGATTTCAAAAGAAATAACAGACGGCATGGAAATCGTGCCGGTGGAGAGATTTTCACAGGTGGAGAAGATAGCATTTGTAAAATAAGAATGAGGAAGAGATTATGGTGATTAAAAGTGTTAATTTAGAGACAGTTTGCGGAATTACAAGCACAATCCCTGACAATGAGTATAATGAGGTGGCATTCGCCGGCAAGTCAAATGTAGGCAAGTCATCACTGATCAACGCGCTCATGAACAGAAAGTCACTTGCCAGGATCTCTTCACAGCCCGGCAAGACGCAGACCATCAATTTTTACAACGTCAATGACGCCATGTATCTGGTCGATCTGCCGGGCTATGGCTATGCCAACGCCAATATCGAGATAAAAGCCAAATGGGGACAGATGATAGAAAACTATCTGCACACCTCAAAAAAGCTTCAGGCGGTGTTTTTACTTATAGATATAAGGCATGAGCCATCGGACAATGATATCATGATGTATGACTGGATGGTAAACCAGGGCTTCGCACCGATCATCATTGCGACCAAATCTGATAAATTGAAAAAAAGCCAGATTTCCGCACACATAAAGACCATCAAGGATGTACTTCATGTGAAGCCGGGCACGGTAGTTATACCGTTTTCGTCAATGTCAAAGGAAGGCAGGGACGAAATCTGGAATCTCATAGATTCACTCGTGTTTGACGAGGAGACGCTTCTAGCCATGAAACAGGAGGAAGAAGCAAAGCGCGAGGCTAAATCAGCTGCAAAAAGAGCCTCTGCATCCCAGCCGCACAAAAAGGAGCGCTGGAAGAAGACCGGAAAGCCGGTTGCCAAAAAGACTAAAGAACGCAGAGATAAGGCCAAGAGCAAAAAAAGCGTTAATAATCATAAAAAGAAATAAAGTCGAAATAGAGTCATAGAAATAAAGTTATAGAAAGAAAGGCGAATATTTAATATATGAAGAATAAATGCAAATTTGTAGGCATTATGTTTTTGTGTATATTGATAGTGTGTACGCTTGCGGTAATGGCATATGAACACGCATATGAACACACAGCAGGTAAAACAGGAGTTGCCGGTGAAATGTCAGATGCTTCGGACAGTGCAAAAAATACTGATGAGGCTGATGATATGCTTACTGTCGTGACATCCTTCTATCCTATGTACATTGCCACTTTAAACATAGTGGATGGTGTGGAAGGCGTGAGACTTGAAAACTTAAGCGAGCCACAGACCGGTTGTCTGCACGATTTCCAGCTAACACCGGAGGATATGAAGCTTTTATCCACAGCCGATGTTTTTGTAATAAACGGAGGCGGTATAGAGTCGTTTATGTCTGATGTGGCAAAAGCGTATCCGAAGCTTGATGTGGTTGAGGCCTGTGATGATGTGGCACTTCTTTCTGAGGATGATGCAGACAGTGACCATGACCATGATCACGATGCAGATGCAGAATCAGACAGTGACCACGACCATGATCACGATGCAGATGCAGAATCAGACAGTGACCACGACCATGACCATGGTGATGAGAATGCCCATGCATGGATGAGCGTGCCGCGTTACCGCACCATGGTTCAGACAATCGCATCCCGGCTTGCCGAAAAGGATGCAAAGCATGCTGATGAATATTATGCAAATGCAAAAGCATATGATGCAAAGCTTGCAGTGCTTGAAGAAAAGATAAATAGCATAAAGAGTCTTACCAATGGACAGAATATCATCATATTCCATGAGGCCTATGCGTATGTAGCTGATGATTTTTCCATGAATGCATGCTATCTGCTAGACCTTGACGAGGAGCGCTCAGTCAGCGCAGGTGAGATAAAACAGGTAATAGGTGCCATAAAGGATGACTCAGTGTCGGTAATACTCGCTGAGGAGCTCTACGGAAAGAGTATGGGAGATACCGTATCGCGTGAGACAGATGTGCATGTGGTTTATATCGACCCTCTCAACAGGGGAGAGTACGACAAGGACAGCTATCTTTATGGTATGGAGCACAATATAGAGCTTATCAAAGAGGCATTTACTAAATAAAATTGGAGAAAATATGCGGAAAATAATACAGCCATGTGGCTTTCATTGCATAAAAATAAATAACCTTGGAGTGAGCTTCGGAGAGCAGACGGTGCTTGAGGATGTAAATATGCACATACACTGTGGCTCCTTCAATGTCATAATAGGCCAAAACGGTGCCGGAAAATCCACACTCATAAAGGCAATACTGGGCGAGATTCCTCATACCGGTACGATTGAGTTCAAGGATACGAAGGACGGACATATGGCAAAGCTCAAAATCGGCTATGTGCCGCAGTCTGTCAATATCGAGAAAAATACACCGGTCAGCGTGTATGACCTCATAGCAAGCTATCAGTACAATTATCCTGTTTTTCTGCCAAAGAGTAAAAAGATAGAGGCAAAGATAAGGGAGACACTCGAGGTATTTGAGGCTGAGGAGCTCATCGACAAGCAGGTGTGCAACCTCTCGGGAGGTCAGCTGCAGAGAGTGCTTCTTTCCATGGCAATCATGGACGAGCCGAACCTGCTGCTGTTGGATGAGCCGGTGTCCGGAATAGACCAAAACGGCATGGAGCTTTTCTATAAGACCATGGATTATTTAAAGACTCACTATGACCTTGCAATTATACTCATATCACATGATTTGGATTATGTTGCAAAGTACGCAGACCATGTTGTACTGCTTGATAAGACCGTTGCAAAGCAGGGGACTGTGAAGGAAGTCTTCGAGAGCAGGGAATTTGAGAGAATTTTCTACACAGGAGAGGAATCCTGGGTGAGAGAGGAGGCGCACAAATGAATATAACCTCCTGGCTTCAATATGATTTCATGAGAAATGCCCTTATCGCTGTGCTCATCATCACACCGCTTTTTGGCATAATGGGAACCATGATTGTAAACAAAAAGATGGCATACTTTTCAGATGCGCTCGGACATTCGGCACTTACCGGAATTGCTGTCGGTGTGGTATGCGGCATGGCAGATACCTCGCTTGCCATGGTGATATTTGCGATAGTGTTTGCACTTCTTTTAAATAAGATCGGCAGTCTGAACACTGCATCGACAGATACTATTATATCGGTGTTTTCATCGTGCTCTGTGGCGATAGGTCTTGCGATACTGTCAAAGGGCGGCAATTTCAGCAAATACTCAAGTATACTGGTGGGCGATGTGCTAAGCATCACAAAGACGGAGATAGTTTATCTAATCGTGATTTTTGTGGTCACTATAGTATTCTGGGTGCTTTGCTTCAATAAGCTCAACGCCATCTGCATACACAGAAGCGTGGCAAAAAGCAAGGGTATCCATGTGCGTCTTCTGGATAATCTGTTTGCGGTGCTTGTAGCACTCATAGTTATGCTATCCATCAAGTGGATAGGTATACTTATAATAAATGCTCTGCTTATATTACCAGCGGCTTCATCAAGGAATATTTCGGAAAATATGCGTGAGTATCATTTCTTTTCAGTGATATTTTCAGTATTTTCCGGTATAGTCGGCCTCGCAGTGTCATACTACACCAATGTGGCAACAGGCCCGATGATAGTGATTATCGCATCGGTAATATATTTTTCGACATTTATATTTGGCAGAAAGCTGAAAAAATAACGGCTAAAGCTATAAGCAACAGACGCAAAACAGCCGATACACAATATAAGAGATAAACTGTTTAGCTATATCAGACGCTATACAGGTTGATAATAGTATAGCGGGAAAGGATTCCCGCACGCACATTACCAGGGAGGGATGAGAGATGTTAGATGCTATTTCAAGTGTAGTTTCAGCAGTAGCGGCGCAGAGTGTCACAGCAAAGGACGAGGCGCAGACAAAGAATACCAATACCGCTTCAAAGAAGCAGGATGCAAAGACGGATAAGTCGGATGCAAAGACTGCAGGCTTCAGCGAGGAGGCAGCTGTATATGAGAAATCAGACAGCAAGGATGATTCAAAGGATACTGCAAAGAGCACAGTAAACCAGAAGATGAGCAAGGCAGACAGAGATGCACTGGTACAGGCACTTAAGGATGATGCCAACGCCAGACAGCAGCAGCTTATCGAGATCGTCAGAAAGTCCATGACAGGACAGGCTTCAACCTGGGACAAGTCACAGGGCTTAAAGAGTCTGTTTGAGAATCTGACTGTAGATGCAGATACGATAGCGCAGGCCAAAAAGGACATCGCAGAGGATGGATACTGGGGCGTTGAGAAGACTTCAGACCGTATTCTTGACTTTGCAAAGGCACTGTCGGGAGGCGACAAGGACAAGGCTGATGAGCTTTTGAATGCATTCAAGAAAGGCTTTTCACAGGCAACAGGAGCCTGGGGAGACAAGCTGCCATCAATTTGCCAGGATACCTATGATGCAGTGCTCAAGAAGTTTGATGACTGGAAGAATGGCACAGAGGACACTCAGGTACAGGGCTAGAAGCCGGATGTGTATGTAAAAGTGTCGTGATGGAACGAATATTATATGCGAAATGTGATTTATGAATTACGAAAAGGTGACTGCACGCATCGTGCAGCCACCTTTTTTAGCACTTGTATAATTTTTTGAGAGGTGTATAATAGAAGAATAGTATATAAGTATCATTATTCATGTGGAGGAAATATCATGAAATTAGACATGTCAAAGTGGAAAGCACTTAGCATCAAAAATCGTTTAAAGAAAGGATTCAGACTGACTACGTTTGTAGCATCGGCATCGGGGGTTATCGCGGGTATTCTTATGATTATTGTATCAATGAGATATTCCAGCGCACTAACCTTTTACGGATTTTCACAGGGAGATATAGGAAAGGTTATGGTAACCTTCTCAGAGACACGAAGCGCTACACGAGCTCTTATCGGTTATACATCTTCTGACACATTAAGTAAGATGTCTGATACACATGATTCTAAAAAGGAATCATTTCAAAAATACTGGGGAGAGCTGCAAAGCTCTATAAAGACAGGTGAGGAGCAGGCTATATATGATGATATAAACAGTAAGCTCGACTCATACTGGAGTCTCGATGATGAGATTGGACAGTTAGGTGAGAATGCTACAGATCCTGAGACACAGAAGGAGGCCGAGGAGAGAGCAGTAGCAGAGCTTGCACCTGCATATGATAAGATATATCAGCAGCTTGTTGCCCTTATGGATGCAAAGGTAACAGAGGGAGATAATTTAAGCAAGATATTATCATTAGTATCATATGCCGCATTTGGTATTGTTATTGTTATCATTGTCGGTTCATATTTTATCTCGATGAAAATCGGGGACGAAGTTGCAGTTGGTATTTCTAAACCACTCGATGAGTTAAAACAGAGATTGCGTACATTTGCACAGGGTGATCTTGAGGCTCCATTCCCGGCAGTTGATTCACAAGATGAGATTGCTGATATGGTAGGGGTTGCGAAAAACATGGCAGCAGACCTTAAGACTATCATATCTGACTCTGACAAGCTTCTTGGAAAGATGGCAGAAGGAGATTATACAGTTTCATCAGACATGGAAGATAAATATACCGGAGATTTTATTGGACTTCTCATGGCAATGCGTCAGATGAAGACACAGATGAATGATGTTATGTCACATATCAATGAGATATCATCACTTGTTACAGCAGGTTCTAACAACCTTGCTCAGGCAGCACAGGAAATAGCAGAAGGTGCTATGGATCAGTCAGCAGCCATTGAGGAGCTTCAGGCTACATTTGCAGATATCACAGGCGGTGTTGAGAAAACATCTGAGAAGCTCAATGATACATACAGGATTGCACAGGAGTATGCTGAGGAAGCAGATCACAGCCATACAGAGATGCAGGGCATGGTTGATGTTATCGGACGCATCAATGATACATCTAAGCAGATTGAGAATATCATTTCTGAGATTGAGGATATTGCCAGTCAGACAAACCTTCTTTCACTCAATGCAGCTATCGAGGCAGCTCGTGCAGGTGAGGCAGGTAAAGGATTCGCAGTTGTTGCGGGACAAATCAGAAGTCTTTCAGAGCAGAGTGCCAAGGCTGCAGTTGACACACGTCAGCTTATAGAGAGTGCCATTGCGGTATCTAACGAGGGTAATGAAGCTGCAGAGCGCGTAAGTACTTCTATTGAAAAGGTTATCAATGGTATGAAGGAAGTTGCAGATTCTTCTCAAAAACTCAGCGAGATTGCAGATGAGCAGGCAAAGGCTATGGAGCAGGCAGAGGCTGGCATTAATCAGATATCAGATGTTGTACAGTCAAACTCAGCAAATGCAGAGGAAACATCAGCAACAAGTGAGGAGCTTTCAGCACAGGCGGAGACAATGAACGAGCTGATTAGCAAATTTATATTGGAAAAGAAATAGAAAAATTGTACATACGAGTTTAGAAAAACTTTTTAAAAAAAGCCCCACAAGCATTATCAATGCTGTGAGGCTTTTTGTTGTGGTGCGTTAGAGGGTTACTTTTTAAATCTAGTAAACATGTACTATGTGAACATAGTGTTTTTGTGCAATACATGGAAAATCTGAAAAGTAATGAAAATGAACAATTAAATGAGAATATTTAAATTTGCTCTTTTTGGCAGGGTGTGTTATAATCCTTGTATACAAAAAACAGAGGTAATACAATATGGGTAGTAATAACGATATTTCATTAAAAGCATTAGCCAAGATTAATCTGGGGCTCGATGTTGTGAGGCGCAGAGAGGACGGATATCATGAGGTCCGTATGATTATGCAGACCATTTATCTGTATGACAGGCTCGATATCAAAAGGACACAGGAGCCCGGCATACAGATACAGACCAATCTGTCTTTTCTCCCTGTAAACGAGAACAATCTCATATACAAGGCTGCAAAGCTTCTGATGGATGAGTTTTCTATAACTGACGGTGTATCAGTGAAGCTGGACAAGCGTATTCCTGTTGCAGCAGGGATGGCGGGGGGCAGTACTGATGCGGCAGCCATGCTTATAGGTGTAAACAGGCTTTTTTCACTGGGACTGACAAAGAGACAGCTTATGGAAAGAGGTGTGCAGATAGGTGCGGATGTACCATACTGTATTATGAGAGGCACGGCGCTGGCCGAGGGCATAGGAGAGGCGCTTAGTCCTCTTCCTCCAATGGTAAAGTGTCCGGTGCTTATTGCAAAGCCGTCCATCTCGGTATCCACAAAGTTTGTGTACCAGAATCTGAAGCTTGATGATACGACTATTCATCCGGATATAGACCGTCTGATAGATGATATAAAGGCTAAGAATCTTCATGATATCGCAGCGCATATGGGAAATGTCTTAGAGACTGTGACCATACCAAATTATCCGGTGATAGATGAGATAAAGAAGCATATGCTTTCAAATGGCGCGGTAGGAGCCATGATGAGCGGTAGTGGTCCGACGGTTTTTGGACTGTTTGACGATGAAGATACTGCAAAGAAAGCGTACAAAGCCATGAGAAGCTCACATCTTGCCAGACAGGTGTATCTGACATCTGTATACAATAATCGCAAATAACGTGATATCCGGATAGCACAGCGGGTGCTTTATAGTTACTTTTTTCTTATATGTGAGAATGATAATACAAGAGATAGGAGAAGTTTGATGACTGATAATTTAACTTTAAATATGGATGCATATCTGCCACTGCGTGATGTGGTGTTTAACACACTTCGTGAGGCAATTTTAAAGGGTGAGCTCAAGCCGGGAGAGAGACTTATGGAGCTGCAGCTTGCGTCAAAGCTTGGAGTCAGCCGTACACCTATACGTGAAGCAATCAGAATGCTTGAGCAGGAGGGGCTTGCAGTCACCATGCCGAGAAAGGGCGCAGAGGTTGCCAAGATGACTCTCAAGGATATGGAGGATGTGCTTGAGGTGAGAGAGGCTCTTGATGAGCTTGCAGCCAAAATAGCCTGTAAGAAAATCAGTGATGAGCAGCTTGCGAATCTAAAAACCATAAAGGACGAGTTCAAGAGGAGCATGGACTCAGGAGATGTGAAAAAGATAGCTGAGGAGGATGTGAAGTTTCACGATGCTATCTATGAGGCGACCAGCAATGCGAAGCTTGTATCTATGATGAACAATATCCGTGAGCAGATGTACCGCTACAGAGTGGAGTATTTGAAGGACCCAAAGAATTATCCGATGCTTGTGAAGGAGCATGACGCCATCTACAGGGCGCTTGAGTCAAGAAATATGGAGCTTGTGACTACAGAAATGCATACGCATGTGGCTAATCAGGCGGTTGCTGTGAAGGCTGTGATACAAAAGCAGGATGAAGAGAAGAAATAAAACAGAAATAAAACAAGATTATAGCAGACAAAGATAATAAAATACAAAATAATATAACAAAACCAGGGGCTGCCGGCCGCACTGACGTGTGAACGGCGGCCTTTTTTAGTGGATTAGCTAGTGGCTTAGATAATAGCAAAAAATAAGTAATCAGGGATATTTGCGGGCTTGTATGGTCATACTATATCAGGGATTTAGAACGTGACAGGATATAGGAGAGTTAAAGATGACCACAAACATAGATGAGAACATAAAAAGCTTCAGGCAGATATATTCTGACTGCTCAGATATCAAGATGCAGGAGATGTATCTGGGGCGTGATGCCTCAATAAAGTGTTTTGTTGCTTATATTGAGGTGACATGTGAAGGCTCCGGTATCAATAACAGTGCATTTGGACGATTTACCTCATACCTTGAGGGAATAGACCGGGATCAGGTTAAGGAAGTACTCGACAAAAATCAGGCAGCTCTATCTGAATTTGCACATCTGCACACGGTTAATGAGGCGGCCCAGATGATGCTGACAGGAGATGTGATATTTTTTGTGGATGGTTATCCGGATGCCTTCAAGCTTCCGGACAAGGGATATCCTGCCATGTCAATTCAGGAGATTGATTCGGAAAAGGTCATAAGAGGCTCCAATGAGGGTTTTGCTGATTCCATAAAGATAAATACTGCACTCATCAGGCGCAGGCTAAGGAGTACACGCTTAAAGTGCAAGGAGGTGAAAAAGGGACTTCGAGGACACAGCAATGTGGACATACTATATGTGAGAGACCTCGTAAAACCGGGGCTTGTAGAGGATGTGGAAAGGAATCTGGACAGCTATGTAATAGACCATGTGGGTGATTCGGGAGTTCTTGAACAATTTGCTGAGGCAAAATGGTATTCACCGTTTCCACAGCTTCAGACCACAAAGCGGCCGGATGTGGCGGTAAATGCGCTCCTAGAAGGGCGGGTGGTGGTGCTGTGCGATAATTCACCGATAGCGATAATACTGCCAACCACCATGAACAATTTTTTAAAAACCGCAGATGATTACTATAACAGAACGATAGCGGCAAGCTTTGCCAGGCTGATAAGGTACGTGGCTGCCTTTATGTCATTTACATTGCCGGGGCTTTATCTGGCGGTCACAAATTTTCATACACAGATACTGCCGACACCACTTATACTGGCGTTTTATGAAGCCAGACTCGGCTGCCCGTTTCCGCAGCTCATAGAGGTGCTCATGATGGAGCTGTCATTTGAACTGCTACGCGAAGCAGGCATAAGACTTCCCGGAGCCATGGGAAACACGATAGGTATAGTCGGAGGACTCATAATCGGACAGGCAGCAGTGGATGCAAATTTAGTAAGTCCGATAGTGGTCATTCTGGTTGCATTTACCGCACTTTGCTCATTTGCCATACCGAGTGAGGAGTTTGCATTTTCATTTAGGATACTCAAATTCGCTGTAATAATTATGTCGGCATGGCTTGGATACTTTGGATTTTTAATTAGCCTGATGGTGATACTTTTACATCTTGCAAAGCTCAAAAGCTGTGGTTACCCTTACATGATGCCATTCGTGGGCAGCGAGCTGACAGGCGGTGAGGATGAAAAGGATAGTATCATACGGTTTCCGCTTCGGAGACTTTGGAGACGGCCTGTATTTGCAAGAGAAAAGGAGTGCAGGAAGCTGAAAGGAAATAAGTATGACTAAAAATATGAGCACAAGTTACACATTTGCACAAAACGAAAGCATATCGCCCCGCCAGCTATACAGACTATACGTCTTTAATCTGCTCGGAGTCGGCACTCTTCTGCTTCCAAACAATCTGGCGAAGCTTGGAAAGTACGGTTTTATCTCAATTGCACTCGGAGTTTTTATGGCATGGCTGTTTATGTGGATAGTAAGCGAGGTACGTGAACGCAGTAGAACAATATATGATAGAAGCCTTGATAAAACAACATATGCAAAAATATTAATTTATGATTTAATTATTGCAATATACGAGCTGTCACAGGCTGCATTTCTTGCATGGATATTTGTAAAGCTGATACGTGACAGCCTTATACCGGATGAGTCATTTACAGTTGTACTTCTTGTGATAATGTTAGTGTGCGCTTATGCGCTAAGTGGCGGAGTAGAGTGTCGTGCCAGAGTATACGAAGTGGTATTTTTCTTTGTGCTGATACCGCTTGCTGCTATGCTTTTGTTTGCGATATCGGATGTGAGATTTGACTATCTGATGATTAAGGACAGAGTCGGTGTGGACTTTGGCATAGCGGATATATTCGCGGGAGCGTACTATGTGTTTGCAGCATCCATTTCCGTGTTCAACATATTGTTTGTAAGGGAACGCACTGCTTCACAGATACGATGGAGTGTGAGCAAAGCAATACTCACATATGCAGGCATCCTGTTTTTATTGTATGCGGTATTGCTTGGGAGCTTCGGAAAATATTCACTGTCGGAAATAGAGTTCCCGGCTGTTATACTGATGAGCGATGTGCAGATAAAGGGCAGCTTCTTTAAGAGGGCAGATGCACTGATGCTGTCGGTGTGGTTTTTCACGCTGTTTTCAGTACTCAATATGAGCCTTTATTATGCGGTTTTAAGATGTGAGAATTTTGCTGAAAATACGACAAAAGTTATATTTACATTTAATAAAAGCCGAGGCTTCAGTAACAATAAACAATTAAGCTGTGACAGACAGAAAAGCCATGACGAGGAAAATAGCAGTATGAGAAGCTGGTGCATCATATTTGTCATAGCAGTCACAGTGACCTTAGCATATATTCTTGAAAGTGGAGATGAAATCGTGAAAAAATATCTTGGATTTTTATTGTGCATAGCGATACCGGTCATAGTAGTGCTGACGATAGGTCTCATGCTCACCGGCTGCAGTGCAGTGGAGCTTGAGGAGCGCTGCTTTCCGACACTTGCGGCGGTGGATGTTGTAGCTGTAGATACTGATGAAATAACCGATAAAGAAGTAACAGGTAAGGAAGTAACTGATTACAAAGAATATGTTAGCCACAGAGATGTTTCGGCAAATGAAAATAGCGGATATATAGAGTTCTACTATAACATGGACAAATCCTACGAACCGGAATATGCAGATGATATCAAAACAGCCGTGGATAGCTTTGAGGAGCGGCTGTCACAGAAGGCCGATACAAATCATCTGAAGGTGATATTAATAGGAAAAACGCTGAGAAACGATAAAGCAGCTTATGCAAGCTTCATGGAATACTGTAAGACATCAAAGAAATTTCCGAGAAACACATATGTGTGCATAGCAGACGATATAAACGATATCTTTGATAACATGGGTGATTATTATGAGCAGAAAATAAATAAGGAGAATCATGAGGATGGTGAACCGATAATTACACTTGGCACCTTGCTGGATGACTATACGAATGAAATTCATGAAACCCTGTAAAATTTTCAAAAAGGATGAATAAGCTCGTCAAATAAGGCAATACTTGTTTACATGAGAAAGAAAATAATAATAACAACCATAGCAATAATATCCCTTACGGCAGCGATAGCTGCAAAAAATCATACACCTGCCGCAAACACCAATAGTATAGCGTGTACAGCCGACATGCAAAAATCCATCGCCGGCAAAATCCTGCGTTTTCACGTGCTGGCAAACAGCGACAGCGAAGCAGACCAGAATGTGAAAAAGCAGGTGCGCGATGCAGTAGGGGCTTACATAGAGCCATATCTGCTGGAGTGCGAAAATATCGAAGAAACCAGAGCCACCGTAAATGACCATATGGACGAAATAATAGCGGTATCAAAGGAGACGCTTGCAGCAAACGGTTTTACATATGGCGCATCGGCAGAGCTTACACACACCGATTTCCCGGAAAAGACGTATGGGGACTATACATTTCCTGAGGGAAATTACGAGGCGCTTGAAATAACACTGGGCGATGGAGCCGGTCATAACTGGTGGTGCGTGCTGTATCCAAATATGTGCTTCAGGGGCAGTGTGTACGAGGTGGTGGAGGACGAAGCAAAGGAAAATCTTAAGGAGGTACTCACTCCGGACGAGTATGAGAGCATATTTGACAGTGGAAAATATGAAATAAAACTAAAAATCCTTGATATTTTCAGATAAAACAGTTAGTATATTCATGCTGAAAAAATATATTAAAAGAAAATATGTAATGACAAATTATTAAACCATGAATTAATTTAGATGTGCAAGAGGATAAGGAGAAAGAAATGACAAAGGATGTAGTAGTATCATTAAAGGGCCTGCAGCTCGCACCGGACCAGCAGTCGGATGCGGTAGAGGTGATTGCCCCGGGAGAGTATTATATAAGAAATAACAAGCACTATGTGCTTTTTGAGGAGATAATGGAGGGTGAGACCCAGACACTCAAAAATATGCTTAAATTCAATGACAATTATCTTGAGTTCACCCGCAAGGGACCTATGAGTGTACATATGATATTTGAGAAGGGAAAGAAAAACCTGACATATTATTATACACCGTTTGGAAGTATCCAGATAGGCATCGATGCCACAAGCATAGAGGTAAAGGAGACTGAGGACGAGATAAGGGCGGAGGTAAAGTATGCACTTGATGTCAACTATGAATTTGTAGGCGATTGTCACATCAATATAGCTGTGAAGAAAAAAGGCGCAGCAGTCAAAATTGCATAAAAGTCTGCCAAGTCTATTGGGTAAAAAATATATAAAGCATATATGGATAAAGCATATAAAAAACAGAGCATGTGAGGATGAAAGCCATCCCACATGCTCTGTTTATGTACATGAAAATTAAATCATGATATTATTTCTTCTTAGCCTTTTTGGCAGCCTCTTTAGCAGCTTTTCTTTCAGCCTTTGCAGCCTCCTCAGCCTTGAGCTGTTCATTGGCCTTGCTGTAGTTTTCTGCCATTCTTGCACGGAAGCCTTTTTTCTTCTTAGGCTTCTCAAGAGGTCCTCTGATACCGCGGACAGCTGTGATGTACATACCGCTGATAGAAGCCTTGACCTCTTTCTTTAAAGGAATCTCATCAAAGATCTGCTCGTCTGCGATAAGAGACATGACTCTTGGTCCGACCTTGGCCTTGACTACAGGCAGCTTTGAGCGGCGCATAAGCTTTGGTGTCTGCTCAACAATCTGCTGTGGGAGACCGGCATCCTTCAGCTTCATACGCTTTTTGTCAATGATTAGCATGTTGACAGTCTGCGATGCAGCAGCTATCTGCTCGTCCTGCTCTTCCTTTCTTTTCTGTGCTTTTTTTCCGAGGATTGTTAATACTATAAATGCTACCACAAGCACTACTGCGATAACAATAAGTACGATTAATGCTGGATTCAAAACGTATCCCTCCTAAAAATTTGCTTATTTAAACTAATTCTATCAAATATGCTAAAAAAAATCAATCTTTATTGCAAGAATAGGTAAAATCGTAGTATAATAGAACTATATTTTGGAAAAGGTCTTTAGAAGACGCAAAGGGGTATTTATTAATGAAGAAAATTGCTCTTCTGGCTGATGGCTGGAGAAGATACGTAACATATTCGTGGGTTGAGGGTATCATGGAAGGCTCTAAAGAGCTGGGACTGGATGTGTGCCTGTATTTTTACAACACAAACGGAACCTGGAGTCAGGATTCAAAGTTTAACAAAGGCGAGTATGCGCTGAACGATTTGCCTGATTTAAACAGCTTCGACGGAGTGGTATTTGACTGCACCAATACGACCAACCTGGATGAGATACAGTATATGGTCAGAAAGCTTCAGTCAGTAAATGTGCCGGTAGTGAGTATCGGGTATAAGGTTGATGGGTTTTACTATGTAGGCAACGATAATAAGAGGCTGTTTCGCAAGATAATGGATCATATGTACTATGCGCATGGTTGCAAAAGCTTTGTGTTTGCAGGTGGTCCGCCGTATCATTATGAGAACAGAATGCGTTTTGAGGCCTTCAAGGAGGCTTTAAGTGATTATGGCATACCACTTACAGCTGATATGTACATGTTTGGTGATTTTGATTATCAGACAGGTGTCAGGTATATGAGTAATTGGCACGAGAGCAAAAAGCCGTTACCGGATGTCTTTTTATGTGCAAATGACAATATAGCAGCAGGACTGTGTGCGACAGCAGAGGTTCTTGGATACAAGGTACCACAGGATTTTAAGGTCACAGGCTTTGACAATCTGGATAAGGCTGCGTATTTTAACCCACAGATTACAACAGTGGATCACAACAGGGGCAATATAGGCAGAAATGCTCTTGAGATATTTAAGGCGCTTTGGAATGGCACGGGCGATGCTTCTGATAAATACCTTGATTCTGAGTTTATCCCGGCTGAGAGCTGCGGATGCCCTAATACCGGCAGAGTGGATTATCGTAATTACATAAAGAATATTATCAAAGGCTCCGTTGCAAGAGAGCAGGAGGAGGATGCAGTAATGATCCTCCAGAAAGAGCTCGAGGAGTGCAATGAATACTATGATTTGTTTGAGAGATACTCTGACTATATACAGAGCATGAAGTGTGACGGAGTGTATGTGGTCGGTGTTTCTGATCTGGCAGCTGCAAGGAACAATGCACACTTTAGGAAGCATGGCTATGATATTGACGATGAGGTTGTACTCTATGCGGATGACAAGGACAATGGAAAGCTTGAGTTTAAGAGTGTAAATGACCTTATGCAGTACATGCAGAGTGTAGATAAAAACACCTGCTATATGTATTGTTCACTGCATTTCAGGGACGAGATAGTGGGCTATGCAATACTAAGAAATCCTGAGTTTTTATACGACCATCCTGAGCAGTTTGACATACAGTCGGCCCTGCTTAAGAGGCTTGAGAATCTTTTTAAGCAGAAGGTGCTTGAGAATACAAATAATGAGCTTAAGAATCTATACAACCATGATGCGCTCACAGGCCTGTACAATCGTGTGGCATGCAATGAGATGGTCATTCCTATGTTTACTGAGCTTGAAGCTCAAAATGTCGGCTGCACCATAGTATTTCTCGATGTAGATGATTTCAAGGACATAAATGATACATACGGACACCAGTACGGTGACGAGCTTTTAAAGACTGTGGCGAGGGTGCTTGATGAGCAAAAGCCTGAGGAAAGTATGGTATATAGATTCGGTGGAGATGAATTTATCGTGTTTATCCCTGGGGACAGACATGACACTGCTGAGAAGTATATAAAGCGCGTGTATGATATCATGGAGCAGCACAGCTTGTTTATCAGTCACGGAATCATATATACGAGGCCGGGCAGTGGTAAGAGCTTTGACGATTATCTAGTAAGTGCTGACACAAAGATGTATCAGCTTAAGCAGCAGCGCAAGCAGAAAAAGGATAGCAATTTCTTAAAGGGAGTGGATATTTCATCCGTTCCTATGATGGTTGACAATAATATACAAATAATGGACAGGGAAGGTCATGTGTGCAGGGTATTTGATTTTTTAAAGCTGAATAATGTAAATTCAGTCCGTCTGCGCATATGGAATGAGCCTGATAAGGTGCCGGAGTCTAAGGGGTATTGCAGTCTTACATATGTTCTCGAGATGGCTCATATCATTAAAAAATACAAAATGCATTTTCTGCTTGATTTTCATTATTCAGATTACTGGGCAGATCCGGGACAGCAGAATAAGCCTGATGCGTGGAAGAATTTAAGCTTTGATGAGCTGAAGGAGGCAGTGCACAAGTACACATATGATGTGCTATACAGATTAAAAATCATGGATTGTGCGCCGGATATGGTTCAGATTGGCAATGAAATAAGGAGTGGTATGCTGTTTCCGGATGGTGCAGTGCCACAGTATAGGCAGCTGGCTGCGCTTGTAAATGAGGGAATCAGAGCTGTCAGGGAGCTGCTCCCGGAGACAAAGGTCATGATTCATCTGGATCAGGGAGGCAGATATAACTGTATTATGCCTTGGTTTGATTCTATGTTTAATGCGGGCATGCTGCCGATTGACGCGATTGGCCTTTCCTTTTATTCGTTCTGGCATGGTACCTTCATGGATTTGAAGGATACTATGAGCAGGCTCATAAAATTATATAATCTGCCGGTTTATATTGTGGAGACAGCCCATCCGTGGAGGCATTGCAAAGGAGAACATATCCCGAAGGAACTCATGGAGACTGCAGGCCTTGATGCAGGCAGCGCAGAGCAGAAGAAGTCTCTTGAAATAATCATGCAGATAGCAGCAGAGATGTCAAAGGATACCGGAAAGACAGGTGTATACTACTGGGAGCCTGTCGGTGTGCCTGGTAAAGGCATGGGAACCTGGTTTGAGAATATGGGTATGTTTGACGAGCATGGCAGGGCTTTGCCGGGCTGGGATGCAATCAGGGACTTTGATCCGAAAAATCCGCCGATTAAAGAGCTTGATAAGTATATTGAATCACTTTATGAGTATGAAGAAATACCGGAGGTGGAGGATTTCATGAAGCTTCTTATGATTCATGGAAATCTAATCTCAAATCCTGAATTTAAGGATGGATTTAATAATTGGCAGATTGAGACAAGCCTCGAAGAAGGACAGTATACACTGGGTAAGGATGGAGTGTTTATCTCTTCAGATGCCAATTTTGATTATTCGATAAGCCAGACGGTGGATATTGAATATACCGGTGAGTATATAGCAGCGGTTGACTATAGAGGAACCAATACAACAGGTGTCGAGGTCAAGCTGTTTATGGATGTGGAGGATGAAAGCGGCGTTCATACATATACAAGCGACATTTTCCCGGATGATATCAGGTTTGTGACACATCTGCTTAAGCCGGTAAGGCTGCAAAAGAATGCCAGGGTGACAGTAGGGCTTAGGATGCATACTCCTCCGGTGTTTGCAAAGATAAAGAAATTTTCACTCGTTGTAATTTAACCTGATATGTGATATTGTAGACAGGTATAGTGTTTTGCGGATGCGTTTTTGCCGTGGCAGGGCATTGTACATATAAATAACATGACTTACAGATTTCAGGAGGATTCCAATGAGTGAAAAAAAGAATACAGGTAAGAAGGCAATCATAGCAGTGATTGTGATTGCACTTATCGTGGTAATTATTGCGCTTGTTGCTGTAATAAGCGGCAAGAGCAAAAAGGGTGGCTCAAAGAGCGCAACAGAGGCAGGCACTGAGGCCGGCAGCGAGACGATGCGAAGCGGACAGTTTGACATAGACTACGCAAAGCAGGTTACAAAGCTTGCAGACTATTCAGGTGTTGCAATTACTGTCTCAAACGATTATGAGATAAACGATACAGCAAAGCAGAAATATCTGACCAATGTGCTTCAGTCATATGGTGCAGATGCGTACAAGCAGGTTACAGATCGTGATACAGTTGCAGATGGCGATTATGTCAAGGTTGATTACACAGGATATAAGGATGGCAAAGCATTTGATGGTGGCTCAGCTACAGATGTGATGCTTGATGTGACAAACAACAGCCAGGTCGGCGGTTCATCCTTTATTGATGGATTTACAAAGCCTATAATCGGAGCCAAGGTGGGTGACAAGGTTAAGGGTGACGTGACATTCCCTGAGGATTATGGCAACGATGACCTAAACGGACAGACAGTTACATTTGAGTATACAGTAAAGGGCATTTACTCAGCAGATCCTGTTGCACTTGCAGACATGACAGACGAGCAGGTCAACACAGTATTTGGAAAGGCCGGGGTGACAACTAATGCCCAGCTTACCACACAGATTGAGAAGGATTTGAAGCAGCAGCTCTACAGCGCTGAGGTGGACAAGATAAAGAGCTACATGATTGAAAACAGCACAGTCGAGATTCCTGATGAGTATTTACAGGCGAGACTCAATGAGTATATTGCTTCATTTACCAAGGAAAATGTCAAGGATGGACAGACACTTAAGAAATATTTAAAGTCCAACTACAACATGACAGTGGATCAGGCCACAGAGAAGTGGAAGGAAAATCTGACAGACCAGATAAAGACAGAGTTCATCTTTGGACTTATCGCTGAGAAGGAAAATATCAAGATGGATGATGATGCCTTCAACAGCTATGTGGATTACATCGTATCAGCCAGCAATGGTCAGTTCAGCAAGGCTTCTGAGGTATACAAGTATTTTGGAAGCGGACACAAGGATGAGGGAAAGACATACCTTAAGAACCAGTACCTTGTATACAAGGCTATCGATACAGTCACAGAGAAAGCAAATGTGACATTTGAGGATGGCAGTGCAGCGCCGGATACTTCAAGTGGCAGCGCGGATGCCGAATAATAACGATAAATATGCTGTCTGTGGTGATGCGCAGGCAGCTTAAATGGAGGATTAGATAATGGAACTTACAAACATACGCGAGATTTTCCGCAACAAGGACAAATTCGCTGACAAAGAGGTGACTATCGGAGGATGGGTCAGAAGCAATCGTAATTCAAAGAATTTTGGATTTATCGTGGTAAACGACGGTACATTTTTTGAGCCAATCCAGGTTGTATACGGAAATGGCTTAGACAACTATGATGAGGTTGGCAAGATCAATGTCGGAGCTGCAATTATCGTAAGAGGTACACTTGTGCTTACTCCGGATGCAAAGCAGCCATTTGAGATTCAAGCCGCAGAGGTGACTGTTGAGGGTGCATCCACACCGGATTATCCTCTGCAGAAGAAGAGACATACATTTGAGTATCTTCGTACAATCTCACACTTAAGACCTCGTACCAATACTTTTGAGGCAGTTTTCAGGGTGCGCTCACTCTGCGCATATGCTATTCACAAATTCTTCCAGGAGAGGGATTTTGTGTACGTGCACACACCGCTTATCACAGGAAGTGACTGTGAGGGTGCAGGAGAGATGTTCCAGGTGACCACACTTGATTTGAACAATCTCCCTATGACAGAGGATGGAAAGGTGGATTTCTCAAAGGATTTCTTCAATAAGCCTACCAACCTTACTGTTTCAGGACAGTTAAACGGCGAGACATATGCTATGGCATTCAAGAATATCTATACCTTCGGACCTACCTTCCGTGCGGAGAATTCAAACACCACACGTCATGCGGCAGAGTTCTGGATGATTGAGCCTGAGATTGCTTTTGCAGACCTTGAGGATGATATGATGCTTGCAGAGAGCATGCTCAAGTATGTTATCAACTATGTGCTTGAAAATGCACCTGAGGAGATGGCATTTTTCAACAATTTCGTGGACAAGGGGCTGCTTGACAGATTAAGAAATGTTGTGGAAAATGATTTTGCACGTGTGACATACACAGAGGCTATCGACATCCTTTCAAAGCACAATGACAAGTTTGATTACAAGGTATCATGGGGCTGTGATTTACAGACAGAGCATGAGAGATACCTTACAGAGCAGATTTATAAGCGCCCTGTATTTGTCACAGATTATCCGAAGGAGATAAAGGCCTTCTACATGAAGCTCAATGATGACGGAAAGACCGTTGCAGCAGTTGACTGTCTTGTGCCGGGAATCGGAGAAATCATCGGTGGAAGCCAGAGAGAGGATGACTACGACAAGCTTCTTGCCAGAATAAATGAGCTTGGACTTTCAGAGGACGACTACAAGTTCTACCTTGACTTAAGAAAATATGGCTCTGCAAGACACGCAGGCTTTGGATTGGGATTTGAGAGATGCGTAATGTATCTTACCGGCATGGGCAATATCCGTGACGTTATTCCATTCCCTAGAACAGTTAATAATTGTGAGCTGTAATCACGAATGAATTTCATATATGAATAATTACCGCTCTCTGCACATATATATGATGTGTGGAGGGCGTTTTTATGTGGAGAAAAATCAAAGGTCCTGTGATAACAATATGTATCATGCATCTTACGGCGCTTTTGTGCCTTATCATACTTTCTATAGTACAGTGCTTTGTCGACATGGCGGAGTGGATAAGCTTTGCACTCTCAATGGCGGTCAATATAGTGGTGGGGCTTGTGTGCGGATTTTTGCTCAAATGCTGCTTTCACCGTAGACGTTTTATCAGGGTGACGGTCGTAGCATACTGGATAACGTATGTGATAGCAACAGTGGTCATAGATATAGGTGAATCAAAAAATATATTCGAGCTTTTGATAATACTCCTTCTGGTAATGTTTTCAGCGCTTGTTTTTCGCTAAAAAAAGGACTTTTCATATTGATAATGCTGTGATATAATGGTGTGAGCAAATATGATGTGTCAATCAGACATCGCTAAATGAAAAGGAGATAAAAATGAAACACGTAAAGACATTAAATACAAGAAAATTACAGAACACAGTTAAAAAGGGCGGATGTGGCGAGTGCCAGACATCATGCCAGTCAGCTTGCAAGACATCTTGTACAGTTGGAAACCAGACTTGCGAGCAGTACAAATAGTCATAGGTGAAGCGGATTTAAAGAGTGTGCGCTGATAGGTGCACACTCTTTTCGCAGTGTAATTTTAAAATGTGTATAGAAAGAGAGGAATATTGTAGTGGTTCATCAGTACAAGAACAACGGCTATAATATTGTCTTAGATGTCAACAGTGGCGCAATTCACGTGGTGGATGATGTCACATATGACGTTATTGAGCTGTTTGAGGACAACTCAGCTAAGGAGATTATTGAAAAGCTTGTGGACAGGTATCCACAGACGGAGATAGAAGAAGCAATACAGGAGGTAAATGAGCTTAAGGATAATGAAGAGCTCTTCACAGAAGATACATACAAAGAGCGTATCATAGATTTCAAGAAGCGCCAGACAGTTGTAAAGGCACTTTGCCTTCACATAGCGCACGACTGCAACCTTGCCTGCAGATATTGTTTTGCAGAGGAGGGCGAGTATCACGGCAGACGAGCTCTCATGAGCTACGAGACAGGAAAACAGGCACTTGATTTCCTGATTGCCAATTCAGGCAGCAGAAGAAACTTAGAGGTAGACTTCTTTGGAGGAGAGCCTCTCATGAACTGGGATGTGGTGAAGCAGCTTGTGGCATATGGAAGAGAGCAGGAGAAGCTTCATGACAAGCATTTCAGGTTCACACTCACCACAAACGGTGTGCTCTTAAATGACGAGATTATGGAGTTCGCCAACAAAGAGATGGACAATGTAGTCCTTAGTATCGACGGACGCAAGGAGGTTCATGACCGCATGAGACCTTTCAGAAAGGGTGCCGGCAGTTATGACCTTATTGTTCCGAAATTCCAGAAGTTTGCAGAGAGCAGACATCAGGACAAGTACTATGTGAGAGGTACATACACACATTTCAATACTGATTTTTCAAAGGATGTGCTTCATCTGGCTGATTTAGGCTTTAAGCAGATTTCGGTTGAGCCTGTTGTGGCACAGCCTACAGATGAGTATGCACTTAAGGATTCTGATTTACCTGTGCTCTTTGATGAGTACGACAGACTTGCAGCAGAGATGGTAAAGAGAAACAAGGCAGGAAACGGCTTCAATTTCTTCCATTTTATGATAGATTTAGAGGGAGGACCTTGTGTATATAAGCGTCTTTCCGGCTGTGGCTCAGGAACTGAGTACCTGGCAGTGACTCCATGGGGAGATTTATATCCATGCCACCAGTTTGTGGGCAATGAGGACTTCCTTATGGGTAATGTCTGGGATGGCATCAAGGCCACTGACATCCAGGATGAGTTTAAGTGCTGTAATGTTTATGCCAAGGAAAAATGTCGCAACTGTTTTGCCAGATTCTATTGCAGCGGTGGCTGTGCCGCCAACTCATACAACTTCCACGGCACAATCACTGATGCCTATGATTTAGGCTGTGAGCTGCAGAAGAAGCGTATAGAGTGCGCTATCATGATTAAGGCAGCAGAGGCTGATATGGCAGATGATGCACAATAATTTGAATTTGTCACGGGAAACGGATAGCGGTATTTGTGACCCGTGTGCGAATATATTTGCCATCTGTATACCTATATGGATGGTAGCAAAATGACAGGAAGGTATAAGAAAATGAAAAAAGGAAAGAGTTGGGTGATTATCCTTGTGGCAGTCATTTGTATCGGCTTGCTGGGCTGGTATTCCACTGCAGTAATCACCGACACAAAGCAAAAGCAGGAGGCAACTGCTAATGGTGAGAGTACCAAGGATAAGGATTATCAGAATATCAAGCTTGGTCTCGACCTCTCAGGTGGTGTTTCAATCACCTACCATATCAAGGACAAGAATCCTTCAGACAAGGACGTAAATGATACTATCGCAAAGCTCGAGGAGCGTGCAGAGAGCTACACAACAGAGTACTCTGTATACAAGAGCGGGGATGACCGTATCACTGTAGAGATTCCGGGTGTTGACGACCCTAACAAGGTACTCGAGGATCTTGGAAGTCCGGGATCACTGTACTTCATCGCCCAGTATGACAGTGACGGAAATGCCAACTATACACAGGACACATCGGTTGAGGGCGGCTACAAGCTCAACTATGATATTGACACACTAAAGGCCAATGGCTCAGTCATACTCGATGGTAACGATGTAAAGGATGCAAGCGCCCAGTATGACCAGTCATCATCTACATCAACCAAGGAGCCTGTTGTTTCATTAAAGCTCAAGGATAAGGCTATTGACACATGGGCAGATGCCACAAAGAAGGCAAAGGATGCAGGACAGTCAATCGGTATATACTATGATGATCATTTCATCAGCGTTCCTACAGTAAGCGCCGTTATCTCAGATGGTAACTGTGTAATCAACGGAATGAAGGATTACGATGAGGCAACAAGCCTTGCAACATTTATCCGTGTCGGAGCCATCAACCTCCAGCTCGAGGAGTTAGAGTCAAATGTTGTTGGCGCACAGCTCGGTGGAACAGCGCTCACAAATGCAGTAAAGGCTGCAATTATCGGAATTATCTTAATCATGATATTCATGATTGTGCTCTATGGTATACTCGGTGTGGTTGCATCTATCGGACTTGCACTCTACTCAATGCTTACAGTACTGTTTATTTACTGGTTTGAGATTACACTTACACTGCCGGGTATCGCGGGTATCATCCTTGGTATCGGTATGGCAGTAGATGCAAACGTTATCGTATTTGCCCGTATCCGTGAGGAAATCGCAGGTGGCAAATCAGTGCTTGCTGCAGTAAATGAGGGCTACAAGAAGGCTCTTTCAGCCATCCTCGATGGACAGGTTACAACCTTTATCGCAGCACTTGTGCTTATGGTGCTCGGTTCAGGTACAGTAAAGGGCTTTGCATACACACTTATGATTTCAATTATTCTGTCACTGTTTACAGCTCTTTTTATTGCAAAATACCTTACAAGAGCATTTTACGGTGTCGGTGTCAGAGCTGAGAAGTTCTACGGCAAGGCAAAGAAGAGAAGGGTTATCAGATTTGTACAAAACAGAGTCAAATACTTTGTTATCTCAGGTGTAGTCATACTTGCAGGTATCGGCGGCATGATTTATTTCGGTGCTACAAGCGGCAATGCATTAAACTACAGTCTTGAGTTTGTAGGTGGTACATCAACCACAGCAGACTTTGGCAAGGATTATACAGCTGCAGAGGTTGAGAAGGACATCGTGCCTTCAGTATCAAAGCTCCTTGGCAACAGCGCAGTACAGGTTACTACAGTTCAGGGCAGCCATGATGTCACATTAAAGACACGTACACTCTCACTCGATGAGAGACAGAATCTCGCAGATCTCCTTGAGAAGGATTTCAAGGTTGATAAATCAACTATAGAGACTCAGAGTATCAGCTCAACAATCAGTGGAGAGATGAGAACAAACGCTGTAAAGGCTGTTATTATTTCATGTATTTTCATGCTGTTATATATCTGGTTCAGATTTAAGGATATCAGATTTGCTTCAAGTGCTATCCTTGCGCTGGTACATGATGTACTTGTTGTTGTCACAGCATATGCACTTATCAGAATCTCAGTCGGCAGTACGTTTATCGCATGTATACTTACAATCGTAGGTTACTCAGTCAACGATACAATCGTTATCTTTGACCGTATCCGTGAGAACCTTCACGGACTTAAGAAGTACTCAGCAGATGAGCTTGCTGATATAGCAAACGAGTCCCTTACACAGACACTTTCACGAAGCATCAATACTTCGCTTACTACATTTGTCATGGTATTGTTACTCTTTATCTTTGGTCATACATCAATCAGAGAGTTCTCATTACCACTCATGGTAGGTGTGCTTTGCGGAACATATTCTTCAATCTGCATCGCTACAGAGCTGTGGTATGTGATGAAGCTTTATCTGGGCAAGAGCGCCATCAAAAAGCAGGCGGCTGCACCGGCTAAGGGTTCTAAAAAAGCTAAGAATTAATAATTTACGGCCCGGCCTTTAATGGCCGGGCTATTTGTTTTTTATGGACTTATTAATATATGATTATATATTGTAAATATTTAGTACAGAAATATGCAGTAGTGCATATTTCGTAAGAAAACGTATATTATGTAGGAGAATCATTTATATGAAAATTTTTCTGATTTATCTGCTTCTTATGAATATAGCAGGCTTTGCTGCCATGGGAATTGACAAGTATAAGGCTAAGGCACACGCATGGCGAATCCCTGAGAAGACATTATTTGGACTCAGTCTGCTGGGCGGAAGCGCTGGCACATGGGCAGGGATGTATGCCTTCAGGCACAAGACAAAGCACTGGTATTTTGTAAAGGGGATGCCTCTTATTTTCTTTATTCATGTGGTAATTGCGTGTGTTATCTACAGAAATTTTTATTAGAAGACGTAACTAAAAATATTATGATACCTTTTGACCCTTTAATCGTTATATTATATTTAGGTAAAAAGTAACAAAAAACTGTGGCATATAAGTGTATAATTGTGTATAATAGATAACAGATACTAAACCACTACACAACTATAAGGGAGGGCAAAATAATGTGGGCATATGAAAGTGTATTTTATCAGATTTATCCGTTAGGCTTCTGTGGGGCGCCATTTGAGAATGATGGTGTTTTGGAGCACAGAATTTTGAAAGTGAATGACTGGATACCTCATATCAAAAAGCTTGGGGCAGATGCAATCTATTTTTCACCGGTGTTTGAATCTGATACACACGGATATAATACAAGGGATTATACAAAAATAGACACAAGGCTTGGCACAAACGAGGACTTCGCACAGGTCTGTGACAATCTGCACAAGGACGGCATAAAGGTAGTGCTGGATGGTGTGTTCAATCATGTGGGAAGAGGCTTCTGGGCGTTCCAGGATGTGCTTAAAAACAGAGAAAGCTCACCATATGTAAACTGGTTTGGCCGTATAGCCTTTGACGGCAACTCAAACTATAATGATGGATTGTGGTACGAGGGCTGGGAAGGCAATTACGACCTGGTCAAGCTTAATCTGAGAAATGAGGATGTAATACAGCATATCTTTTCAGCGATAAAGGGCTGGGTAGACGAGTTTGATATAGACGGTCTGAGACTTGATGTGGCATACTGCCTCGACCATGATTTCCTCAGAAGACTAAGGGAGTTCTGCGACTCACTAAAGCCGGATTTCTTCTTGGTGGGAGAGACACTGCATGGTGACTACAACCAGATTATGAATGATGCGATGCTTCACTCGGTAACGAACTATGAGTGCTATAAGGGTCTGTACTCGAGCTTTAATTCCATGAATATGTTTGAGATAAATCATTCGCTTCTCAGACAGTTCGGACCGGAGCAGTGGACGCTTTACAAGGGTAAGCACCTGTTGTCATTCGTGGATAATCATGATGTGACAAGAGTGGCAAGCATACTGACAAATGAAAAGCATCTGCCACTAATCTATGCACTTGCGTTTGGCATGCCGGGCATCCCTTGCGTGTACTATGGTAGTGAGTGGGGCGAGAAAGCAAAAAAAGAGGATGGTGACCCGGCACTTAGAGCATGCTTTGAAGCACCGCAGTACAATGAGCTGACTGAGTGGATTTCAAAGCTTGCAAAAGCAAAGAAGGAGTCAAAGGCACTATGCTACGGTAATTTCTATTCGGTAGTGCTCACAAACGGACAGTGTGTTTTCGGTCGAGAATGTGAGGGCGAAAAGGTATTCGTGTGCATCAATGCTGCTGACCAGCCGTTTTTCGCAGGCTTTGATATGGGAAAGGGCGAAGCAACAGACCTGATAACAGGAAAACAGGTTACATTAAACGGTGGCCTTGAGCTTCCGCCTTACAGTGCGTACTTTTTGAGATAACATTTATATGGACAATAAACAAAAAAAGAAAAGAAAAGAGCTCATATGTGCTGTCACAGCCGTAGTGGTACTTTACATGGCTATGGAGTCAATAGGCATCACATGCCCAATTAAGTTTATCACAGGAATATCATGTGCAGGCTGTGGCATGTCGAGGGCATGGCTTGCATTTTTACAGCTGGATATGGCAAAGGCATTTGCATATCATCCGCTTTTTTGGCTTGTGCCTATTACAGTAATAGTGCTTTTGTGTAAATCTAAAATAAATATTAAAATTTATAAAATAATTATATTTACAATTATAATTATGTTTGCTATAGTTTATATGTGCAGATTGATATGGTCAGGCGATGATGTCGTGGTTTTTGAGCCGCAAAACAACATCCTGTTTCGTATCATCCGTGTAATAAACAGTAAATAGAAAAGGAGAACGAAGATGTTTTGTGAGAAATGTGGAAAAGAAATTCCTGATTCAACAAAATTCTGCCCATTCTGTGGAGCGCCTGTTTCAAAGGCACAGGATTTTGTAAACAAAGCCGGAGAGGCATTCAATGCAGCAGAGCAGGAGCTTGGAAGTGCATTTGATGAGGTAAAGCAGTCCTTCACAGGAAACAGTGCAAACCAGCAGAATGCAGGTGGACAGTACAATGGAGGCTACCAGAACAACGGAGCCGGACAGTACAACGCAGGCTACCAGAACAATGGTGGTCAGACTCCTCCACCATACAGGGGAGAAAGATTAAAGGATGACAGAGGTCTTGCCTCATACATCATCCTGTCTATTATTACATGTGGTATTTATGGATATTATTTCATCTACAAGATGGCTCATGATGTCAATGTAGCATGTGATGGAGATGGCGAGAATACATCAGGTCTCGTAGCATTTATTCTGCTTTCAATGATTACATGCGGTATCTATGCATGGTACTGGTACTATAAGCTGGGCAACAGACTGGCAAATAATGCAGGCAGATACGGACTTAGCATTCAGGAGAATGGAACCACTGTTTTGATGTGGTGCATATTTGGTACACTTATCTGTGGAATCGGACCATTCATCGCTATGCACATCCTTATCAAGAACTCAAATATGATCTGCAATGCTTACAACAGGACACATGGACTTATGTAATTTGAGTTTTGATTTAATTAAATAATTTGATTATATTATTTCTAAGGCGGGAGGCAGTTTGCATTAAGCAGACTGTCTCCTTAAATTTTGTGTATTAAATTAAACGGTAAATATTATTGAAAAAGGTCATTCAGACATTGACAAAAATTTGTCAAAGTGTTACTATTTTTTTATAAATTACGACAGAAATGTCGGTTATACATAGGTTTTTTAAGGAGGATTTATACAATGAGCGAGTTCAAAAATTTAACACTTGACGTAGCAGATCAGATTGCAGTACTTGCAATTTCAAGACCGGCTGCTCTTAATGCATTAAACAGTGAGACTCTTGACGAGTTAAATGTAGCATTAACAGAGATCGAGGCAAGAGACGATGTTAAGGTGCTTATCCTTACAGGTGGTCCTGACAAGAAGGGCAACGAGTTCAAGTCATTCGTAGCAGGAGCAGACATCTCAGAGATGGTTAATTTCACAGCACCACAGGCAAGAGCATTCGGAATCAAGGCTTCAGAGCCATTCTTCAAGCTCATGAATATGCGTCAGGTAACAATCGCAGCTGTCAATGGATTCGCACTCGGTGGAGGATGCGAGATTTCTATGGCATGTGATATCAGAATCGCTTCTGAGAACGCAATTTTCGGACAGCCTGAGACAGGACTTGGAATCATCCCTGGCTTTGGCGGTACACAGAGACTTGCTCGTTTAGTAGGAATGGGACGTGCTAAGGAAATGATCTTCACATGCGACAATGTAGACGCTGCAGAAGCATACCGCATCGGTCTCGTTAATAAGGTAGTAGCAAAAGAGGAGCTTATGCCAACAGCTAAGGCTATGGCTGCAAAGATCATCTCTAAGGGAAGCTACGCAATCGCAGTTGCAAAGGCTGCTATCAACAACGGATATGATATGGATATCAAGAACGCTGTTGAGATGGAAGCAAACCTCTTTGGTGTTGTAAATGATACAAACGACAAGAAAGAGGGAATGGGAGCATTCCTTGAGAAGAGAGCTGCAAACCTCACAGATTTCTAATTGTGATTTGAATTATATATTGTAATATGAGGAACAAAACAGCCGGTGCGTTATGCACCGGCTGTTTTAATAAACTAAATTATCACTCTTACAATAAACAGTGTATCGGTCACACTGTACTGGCATTTGCCACCAAGTCTTTCAGAAGTCTGTCGGATGCTTCTTGTGCCAAGTCCATGCCCTCTTTCTGTTGCAACAGGCATATCGTTTATGAGCTTAGGCCTTACGGCATAAGGATTTTCAACAGAAATCAAAAGCTTGCCGCTTTTTTCTGAGATAGAGAGTCTGATAAAGCGCTTTTCGGGCTCAAGCATCATGACGGCATGCACGGCATTTTCCAGTGCATTTTGAAGTATCGCGGTCATATCTATGTCTGAGAAGGGGAGCTTTGATGGAACAGATATAGAATATCTGAAATCAATATGCTTATCCTTAAAGCTGTCGGCATGGGACATGATAATAATGTTGATTATTTCGTTTGCACAGAAGCGTTTTCTGGTGGTCTTTTCGGTTGCCTTAACGATACTGTGTATGTAGTCCAGGGCCTTGTCATTTTCATTGTTTTCGATGAAGGCAGCTATATTATTCAGAAAGTGTCTCATATCGTGGCGCAGCAGAGAAACATTTTTCTCATTGCGCTGCATGCTCTCGATTTCCTTTGCAAACTGCGCCTGCTTTATCTGCATAAAATAATTCTGTGTGGCAATCTGCTGCTGGCGTTCAATCGAGTGATAGTAGACTACACAGAACGTCAGAAAGCTGATGCACATGAGAAATGGCACAAACTCGACCACTATGCGGCTGCCACTGTAAAGAAGACTCGTGTACACTGTTGTCGCATAGTCGAATATATAGTAGAAAAATGGCATGATGCATATAGGTATGAGCTCCACATCGGGCTTTACAAAAATATCGGACATTGCCGGTGCGATGAACCTGTATACGATAAAGTATGTGAGAAAAATGCCGGCAATATAGGTCAAATCAACAATCCAGGACTCGTAGCCGAGCCACTCTGTGATGATAGACATCCAGTTACATATCTGACAGCACATGTAGGCACTTGTGACAGCAAGCAGTGATTTGAGTACGCTTCGGTGAAAAACAAATATCAGCATCAGCAAAAGAGGAAGATGTGTCACGAGAGGATATGCACTTATCACACTTGCAGAGCTTTTAAAGTATATGAGCATGAGATCCAAAAGCAGATCTATGACACAGAATGCGTTTAATATCAATATATTTTTTTTATTGTTTTTGATACCTATTATAGATGTAGTGACAAACACTCCAAAGTATAGTGTGAATATGTATCTCACGGTGTTCGTGATTAAATTAAGCATATAATAATTATTCCTTTTTCATGATATAAGGCCTACTCCTTAAACATATAGGAGAAATAGGCATCCTGAAAGCTCTTTGAAAGACCTCTGGAAATAGAAATCTTCGTGCCTGATTTTGTGACAAGCTCAGTTGCTGAAAAATGCTCCACAGCCGGCATGTATACAATATAGCTCCGGTGACACTTGAAGAAGCCCTTTTCAACAGTGAGCAGCTTTTCATAATCTGAAAGTCTGCCAATGACTTCAAGTCTTTGTCCGTCATATAGTGCCAACATGACCTTCTTATTCTGCGCCTCGATAAACTCAATATGGTGCATGAGTACATTTTGATATCCAAATGTAGTATGTACTGCAATGGAGTCGGCTGGCTTTGACACAGCAGACAAACATTTGTCCAAAAGCTTATATAGCTTCTCTCTGTCAACAGGCTTTAGCAGATAACCGGAAGCATCCACATCATAGGATTCAATGGCAAACTCAGGCGATGTGGTCAGAAAGACAATTTTAGATATCAGATTGTGCTCGCGCAGCTCTCTTGCAGCATCCATGCCATTTAAAAGCGGCATCATGATATCCAGAAGAATCACATCAGGACTGTTTTTGGTACAGTATTCAAGCAGCTTATCACCGCTTTCCATGGTCTTTACGCTGACGGGGGTGCTGATAGCAGCCTCCCAGTCGTTCACGAGCTGACAGGTCTGCTCAAGGCATGCACTGTCATCATCACAGATTACTATTTCAAACATTCTTTACCTCTTAAGTCTTTTTAACTTTATTATATAATCTTTTTTGTAAAGCGTAAACAACAGTCTTGAAAAAAGAATGAAATGTATCTATAATTAATCAGATTATTACAGATTTACAAGAGGAAAAAAATGAAGTCAAGAGCAACACAGACCAAAGAACTGGATATGGTGAACGGACCACTCGCAAGGAAGATACTGATTTACTCCATACCGCTCATGTTCTCAAACCTGCTTCAGGTATTTTTCAATATGACGGATGTGGCAGTGGTGGGAAAATTTGCAGGTGCAAGAGCACTCGGCTCGGTCGGGTCCACGACAATCATCATCACACTCACAACAGGCATCCTGCTTGGCATGGGAGGCGGTGTCAATGCTGTCACGGCACTACACATGGGAGCAGAGGACTATCAGAGAGTGCATAAGACAGTCCATACATCGGTCATCCTGTGCTTTATAGCGGGACTTTTACTATTAGTGGCAGGACTGGCTTTTTCAAAGCCACTGCTTGAAGTGATGAATACAAAGCCGGAGCTTATAGACGGTGCTACAGCATATTTGATGATATATCTGTGCGGTTCGCCGGCACTTGCGCTTTATAATTTCGGAAACGGTGTGCTGAGCGCAGTGGGAGATACAAAGAGGCCTCTCATATACCTGAGTATCTCGGGAATTATCAATATAGTGCTCAACCTGTTCTTTGTAATAGTATGCAGACTCGGAGTGATAGGAGTGGCCATCGCAAGCATCATAGCACAGTATATCTCAGCGGCTCTCATTATCAGGTTTCTCATGAAGACATACGGCAGCTACGGCCTGCGCATGAAGGATATAGCGATTGACAGGGATGCGGCAGCAGCAGTGCTTCGTATTGGAGTGCCGGCAGCAATACAGTACTCGCTCTTTGCCATAGCCAATATATGTATCCAGACATCCATCAATTCCTTCAGCCATGTGGTAGTGGAGGGAAATTCAGCCGCCACCAATGCGGATTCGCTCATCTATGACATGATGGCAGCATTTTACACCGCATGTACCAGCTTCATAGCGCAGAATCTGGGCGCGAGGAAAAAGGAAAGGGTGCTTAGGACATTTTTCATCACCCTGGCATACTCGTTTCTGATGGGACTGGTGCTTGGAGTGGCATTGTTTATATTCCAAAGACCGTTCCTTTTGCTCTTTACGAGTGATGATGCCGTGATACACTATGGACAGATCAGAATCGGTGTGATGGCATTCGTCTACTGTGTGTCAGCCTTTATGGACAATGCCACAGCCGCCGCCAGGGGCATCGGAAAAAGCGTCATGCCAACCATCATAGTGGTCATGGGCTCTGTCGTATTCAGGATTATATGGCTGCTCACAGTGTTTGCATACTTTAAGACACTGCAGTCATTATACCTCATATACGTTATTTCGTGGACGCTCACCGCAATTGCCGGCAATATATACTTTGCGTATCACTATAGGAGAATTTAGCGGATAGCTACAATAAAACTGAATAGTAAGTGATAAAGAACAGCCAGACATATTTGAGAAATGTGTCCGGCTGTCTCTCTTTTATAATAGGATAATAGGAATTTGCCTGATATTTTTATTGCCCTTTTGCGGTTTTAATGCTACAATCAAGCCAAAGCATTATATTTCTGTTGAGCGACACCACAGTACACATTTTCATCGGTGCGTATCACTTTGAAGAGGGCAGAACCACTTAATATTTTTCGACAAAGA
>ERZ773235.442-NODE-442-length-54709-cov-11.080946_pt1 | contig 54709 bp, 62 predicted proteins | sample MGYA00580522_ERZ773235 | MGnify/ENA primary metagenome ERZ773235 (study PRJEB29015, sample SAMEA2737797) | human gut metagenome | biome: human gut; feature: human-associated habitat; material: faeces | place: China | collected 2012 ...
TTTCGATGCTTTTTGGAGCTGCTGGGCGGATTCGAACCGCCGACCTCATCCTTACCAATGGGACGGCGACTTTATTGAAGCGTATTATTGCACCACAAAACCCGCACTTTGGGGCTGTTTTCCATTGCTTTTTGTACCATTTCGTTCCTTATCTGTCAGTCCTGTTTTACAGCGGCAGTAGTCAAATAGTAGTCAAAAAATAGGTGGTTTAAGCAGAGAACGCAGGCCGGATATTTTGGGGGATACCGGCCTTTTCTTCCTGTTGTTTTGCCCAAGTGACACGGGTCACTTCCTCTACGAAATAGCGCTCCTTCTTTGTCGCTGTATAGTAGCGGATGCCAAACTGCCGACAGATATCAAAGAGCAGATCAGTATAAGCCTTGCTGTCCTCAGTCGGCAGCGAAAAGTATCCTCCGGCCTGTGCAGCCAGATCATCAATTTTCTTGCGTTCGAGTGACATATTCAAGCATCCTCCTCATCTAAATATTTTGAAAACAGTTTCCAGGCGTCTTCATCAGCCAGCATAAAGCGTTTGGGCCCGCCGCTGGCTGCACTGGGAATCAGCTTTGCACCAAAATCCTTTGCGTAGTGCCGTGCCAGTTCGTCGGTCTTGGCATCAAAAACTACATCTCCGCGGCAACCGGCATCTATCGAGTATTTGATGCCGAAAGCGATCATCACCTCGCCGATGCCATAGTATTCCCGTCTTGCGGAGGTGGTAAGCGTTGGATTGCTCTGAGGTGCACTTTCCACATATAAAATGTAGACATATGCTTTTCGCCCTGAAATTTGATAGGCGCCCAGCGCAAGCAACTCGCCGTTTTCCAACTTCAAAGCGAACTTATCAACAGAAGGCTGGCTCAGATATTCAGACTCCCAATCCGTCTGCCACGAAGGGGTGCCTTTGGTAGCGGCAAGATCTTCCGGGGATGCAGGAAGAATCTGTACCAGCACTTTTTCCGCTTTGGAGCCGCGAATCACATATGGTGCAAAAAACATACAGATTTCCTCCCTGCGATAACATATGAACCTATTTTCACTTTTATTTTAGCATGAATGCATCGTCAATGCAATTGTTTTTCCTGGTGAAGCGAATTCCGTATGCTCGCTTTATGTAATTTTAAAATGAAATAACAAACATAAGTATAAGGAAGCGTGAGCTGTGCCAAAGGATATCGATTTCTATGCACAAATCCTATCTCACGCTAAAAATACAATAGGAGGATCAGATCATGATTCAATACATCTCATATGCGGATTTGAATGAATTCTACAGCATCAAGGAGGTTTGCCGTCTGCTGGAAATGGACAAGGAGAATCTGAGAAAAAGCTGCGAGAAGTACAACGTGAAGCCCAGCCGAAATGAGATCGGCGACTGGGGATTGACCTGCCACGACCTGCGTCGACTGCACAACTTCTTGTACAAAGAGGAAAAGAGCATGGCTGCGAGAAAGGACGACGATCCGTGGGCGTAACTGAACTTCTCACCGTGGCCGAGACCGCAGCCCTGCTGAAAACCACAAAGCAGCAAGTGCGAAAAATGATTGCCCAACAATTGATTCCGGCGATGAAGATAGGGCGTGAATGGAGGATCAGCAAGCAGTCTCTCGAAGATTTTTTGGAAGACATCTGTAGCATATAACGTCAAATTCAATTTGCAGTTAGTAGTGAGAAAAGCGATGGTACAATCGCTCTTATGGATCGAGCCCGAGTGGGAACAGGGAGCTTGCCATATTGCGTAAAATGGCAAGATTCCTGCTGTGCAAAATAGAAGCAGTCCCGCAGGGAATGATACATTCCCTGCGGGACTGCTTTATGTGATCACGCAGCTGTTCCTTCGGAGGAAAGATAAGCGGCAACTGCGGCAAGGAATCGCGCTGATACGGGACGGCTGTTTTGTGGGAAGAGCTGCAAATACAAATCCGTTGGTGTGTCAGCCGCGCGGACGGCAACCATGCGGATCCCGCGCTCCACGGCATATGCCGTGGTGTGAAACCGCCTGGCGATGTCCGGATACAGCCACTTGGTCACAAAAGCCAGCCGCTGCGGCTGCTCTATGGCCAAATGAATGCCATATGCGGTATAATGAAAACCAACGGTTTCTTCGCGTGCACCCAGACTGCGCAGAACATTGTAAATTCGCAATAGGGCAGATGACTCTTCCATCAAGATCACAAAACTCAGGTCCTTTCTTCAATCCGATATCGTGAGACTGAAAATTTTTTTGTCTCCAACAATTATATTTGATGAAATCAACGAACTATAACAAGGAAAATAAAAAAAGGACGAATTTTTCGAAATTCGTCCTTTTGAATATGTAGTGGAAGGTCAGCTGACGGCCCGAACCGCTGAGGTTTCATATCGTTTGGTGTCGGATACGCCATCCAGTTCGGCATAAAAGTACGCTGTCGCCATGTAATAGCGTCCCGCCACACCATTGTAATAGACAGGCGTTGCATAATAATCGTCTGTATTGTAAGTCATCATTTTAGGCCATGCAGAAGAATCAAAGCGCTTTACAAAATAATAGCTTTCGCCATCTCGGGACTCATAGAGATAGATCGTGGTGGCCCCGATTTTATCCATATCGGCAACGCCGCTAACATCAATCGTAATATCAATTCTTCCGCCGCTTCCTGCGGTGCAGATGGCGCGGTAAGCATCCAGCGTAGGACTGGAACGCGCAAAGACGGAAATACAAAGGCTGCCAATCATACAAAGCGCCAGCAGCAGGCATAGACCCCGGCGTTTAAAACCATGTTTCATTTACTTCTTATAAATCGAAGCGACTACCTTTTGAAGCTCCTTGATGCTGATATTACCAGCAACACGACATTCAAAATCTCCATTGGTCCAGACAACTTTTTCTGAATTGATATCGGAAATAACATAATGACGAATACCGCCCCAGTTCTTAAGACTGACCGTGACGGAGTCTTTTTCAACATCCAATTCATCTTTTTTACAGGTTTGAACATAGTGTAGCATGATATAACTGTCACCGTTGCTATACTTTGCTTTCAACCGTAGTCCTGGAATCATACGTTCGGCTTTACATTCATAAAGAACGAATCCCTCAGGCAGCCAAGTCGGCAATAACTGCCCCTGAATGCCGAAGTCAGCCAGCATTTCTTCCGGCGTGTCATACGTCCGTGATTCTCCAACGGCCAGATCATTATATCCGATCGTGGCAGACTGGCTCGTCCCCATGTGGAAAATCTGAGACGTCCATTGCGCAAATGTCCGAAAGAAGGTATTCCCGAAAGCCGTCACGGAAACAGCGCTAAACAATACGATCAGAACTGCCGCCAAAATCAAAAGCTTACGGGTTTTGCGGAGATGTTGACAAGGAGATTCATCACGATGGTCAGCATCGATCTCTCCTCTCTTTGTTTTTTGATTGTTTGTATTTGCCGCGGCAGATACGGCAGGAATCCTGTCTGCCGAAAGCTCCGGGTACTGGCTGTGCAGCATTTCCAAACGGCATTCGACATCTGCTTGGGAGACTTCTTCTATAGGACTGTACCCTTCCAATGAAGCAGCCAGTGTATCGATGCGGGACAAATTCTCATCACAGGGCGCTTCATCAATGGCGCAGGTGGTCAATTCGTCCAGAAGATTCTCCTTGGGATCGCTTATCGGATGCCGCAAGATTTGCTCCAAGTAATCGTTGTTTCTGCCGTACTCCGAGGACTTATGAGCATTGGGCATCTCATTCACCTCCATCTTATTATTTGATGAAGCCAAGAAATCGTTACACATTTTTCTTATCCTCTAATAAAAGTTTTTTACAATGCATTCTGGCACGATACATTTTCATGCGGCAGGCTTCTTCGGAAATATTGTAAAAACGGGCAATCTCGCGGTGGCTCATCTGGTATTCATAAAAACAGCAGAGCGCTTGACGCTCTGCTGCTGAAAGGCCTTTAGGCAACCTTTCTATGAATGGAAGTTCATCCGGAACACCGGCATCGATCACCTGATCGACCAATGGCTGTTCGGCATGATAATGCATTTTCTGCATTTCAGAACGACAACGGTTTATCACAACCGTTTTTAGCCATGCCCCAATATTTTCCTCGGAACGGAGTTCACCGGACTTCCATTTATCCAGCAGGACGATAAACGCATCCTGTGCCATATCCTCAGCCAGCTGCATGTCATAGACATAGTGTGCTGCGATTGTGACAAGTCGTGGAAATTGTTCTCTGAAAAATGCATCTGTCCAGTTGAATTCCGCCATACGCTGCTTCCTCTTTCTCTTAGTTTCAATAATAAAAATCCGCACTGAATGATGGGACGGTAAGACATCGCTTTCGGGGGCAGGCAAATGGGCCTTTAGGGTGTCAGCAAAAAATCGATAATGTTTTTTTGGCGGATGCCGCCGCGGTTGACACGCAGCGTATCCGTGGAAAGAACAACCTTTTCATAATTGTCAGAAATTGCTTCCAGCGGACGAAATTCCTGTTCCATATTTTCCGGGGTAAGAACATGGCAAACCTGAATATAGATCCGCTCATCCTCACGGTTGGCTACAAAATCGACTTCCAGAGTGTCCTGCTTTCCGATATTGACCGAAAACCCCCTGCGAAGAAGCTGCAGATATACCGCATTCTCCAAAGCGCCGGAAATATCATCGTCCCTGACGCCGCGCACTGCGTAGCGAAACCCCAGATCTACAAGATAAAACTTATCCTGTGTTTCTAATGTACGCCCGCCCCTGATATCAAAGCGCGGCACCTTGTACACAAGGCAGGCGCTTTCTAATGCATGCAGATAGGTATAAACCGTTTCCGTACTCAGCCGGCGCCCGCTATTCTTCAAATAGTCGGATATGGTTTGGCCGAAAAGGTATTGCCCACATTGTCCATCAGATACAGCACAATGCTCTCGAGCAAGGCAGTGTCTCTGATCTTGTTGCGCGCAATAACGTCTCTCAGCAACACGGAGCTATAGACATCATGGAGATACTGCATAATGCGACCGCCGTCCCATTTCATCAGATGGATCCCGGGAAGACCGCCAAAGCGAAGATAATTGGCAAAATGCTCCTGCTACGACAGATTTTTTTCTTCTCCATTCGCAGCTGCAAAGCTCAGATATTCCTCAAGATCAAGCGGATATACCCTGATCTCCACATATCGTCCCGCCAGAAGGGCAGCCAGCTCACCTGACAGCAGCTTCGTGCTGGAGCCGGTGATATAAATATCGCAGTCAAGGCTTTCATGCAGCAAAGCAACAGCTCGCTCCCATGCGTTTACCTCCTGAATTTCATCCAGAAAAATATACAAACGCCCATGCGTACATTTTGCAAGGTGAACAATCTCCTGATATAAAGCGCGGTAATCCCGGAGCGGTTCATAGTAGAGAGACTCAAAATTGATCGCAACGATATTGCCCTTTCGAACACCGCGATTCAAAAGCGCCTGCCGCGTCATTTCAAGAAGCACGCTCTTTCCGCAGCGACGCACGCCTGTGATCACTTTTATGACAGGCTCATCTATGACGTCCAGGATCTGCTGCATATACCGTTCACGCACGATCATGCTGTCAACCTCATCATTTTTTCTTTTATTTTAGCAAATCACAGCTTAGATGTAAATAGTTTTTTGCACAAAAGAAATATATTCTAGCGAAAATCTGATCATTCTTTATGTATTATTTACAACGTCTTATCGTAAATCGGTTTCTTTCTTGTTGTAACCGCCTTTTACACCAGCAAGCCTGCGTTTCAGAAACCAAAAATCACTCGAAAATACATCGCCGGCAGGGATCTTGCGGCTTTGTCGCCGGCAGAAATGTGTCCAGACAAGAAAAGAGCCGCAGAGCATACATGCCGTATTATCAAGGGACTTGACGCGGTATGGGCGCATTTCTGAGCGTCAAAACCGTGTCTGCCCTTGTTAATCGATGGTACAATAAACAAAAATGACAAGGGGAACAAGTCGTATGAGAAAGAAACTGGATCTGACGGAGCAGGCATTTTCAAAATACACAGCATATCTGCGGCAGGAGGAGCGGGAAGCATCTACCATTGAGGCATATCTGCGGGCCGTGCGCAGCTTTGCCGCATGGATGGATGGACGCAGTGTTACGAAGGAGCTGGCAGCGGCATGGAAGACGTGTTTACAGGAGAAGGGGTATTGTCCTGCCACTGTCAACGCCATGCTGGCCGCAGTGAACAAGTTCTTCACCTGTATGGGCCGTGAGGACTGCAAGGTGAAGTACCTTCGGCTCCAGCGCCGGATGTTCCGTCATGCCGAACGGGAACTGACCCGCGCAGAGTATCAGCGCCTGCTGGAGGCGGCAGCGCATAAAGGCGATATCCGCCTGCATTTGCTGCTGGAAACCCTGTGCGCCACCGGCGTACGAGTCAGTGAGCTGCAATACATCACCGTGGAGGCTGCTCGGAACGGTGTGGCGGAAGTAGCGCTGAAGGGAAAAATCCGCACCATTCTGCTGCCCGGCAAGCTGTGCCGCAAGCTGCTGAAATACGCTAAAACGCAGAAAATTTGTTCCGGTACACTTTTTATCACCCGAAGCGGCCGCAGTCTGTCCCGCAAGTACATCTGGTCGGAAATGAAGAAGCTGTGCGCTGCGGCACAGGTGGCCCCCAGCAAGGTCTTTCCCCATGCGCTGCGCAGTCTCTTTGCACGCACCTTTTACAGTGCCTGCCGGGATGTGGTGCGTCTGGCGGACATACTGGGCCACAGCAGCATCGAGACCACGCGCATTTATCTGCTGTCAACAGGAAAAGAATATGCCCGCCAGCTGGACCGACTTGGTCTGGTCAGCTAGTGGGCATAATTGTTGTTTAAGTGCGCAACAGAAATAATATCTGATAAATCGAAAAAATTCTTACCTTAAAGGTATCACTTTTCGCCGAGAAAGTCAAGTCGAGGAACTAATTCCACATGACAAAGCAGAGCCGTTTCGCTGATTTGCGCAGCGGCCCTTAGTTTCATCTGTCCATTTACGCTTTGCGGGATACCCGCAAGGCGTTTTCTATTGCCCGCATTCTGGCATGTCTGCATCAAAAGATACAAAACAACAATTATGTCACGAACTGGAGCGGCCCATGGGACGGCGAAAAACAGTGAAGATCAGAATAGAACCGCAGCTGGTGCAGCGAACCGCAAGCGGCGTGCTGCTGACGGAAGATATTCTGTCCTCCTATATGGGGCAGCTTCGGGAGCAGAATCGCTGCAGGGAAAGTCTGCGCAGCTGCGAGAAAATACTGGACCAGTTCTATACATTCCTGCCAGCAGACAAGGCCGTCAACCGGGACACCCTGTCACACTGGCGGGAACAACTGCTGTCTGCGGGATATGCCATCCGCACGGTGAACAGCAAGGTCTCCACAGTGAATGCGCTGCTGGAGGCTATAGACTGCCGGAATCTTCAGGTGGACAGCCAACTGCTGCCAGATGAATTCACCGCCCCGGAACTGACCCGGCAGGAGTATATCCGCATGCTGCAGGCGGCAAAGGCGGCGGACGACCGGCGGGGATATCTGCTGACAAAGCTGTTTGCCACCACGGGCCTGTCGGTGTCTGACCTGCCGCAGGTGACAGCGGATACCGTGAAAACGGGAGCGCTTCCTAATGCGGCTGTCCGGTTTCCCGGCAGGATCCGGCAGGACCTAATGCGCTATGCCGCGGACGAGGGACGTCTTACGGGGCCGCTTTTTACGCAGAAGGACGGCTCGCCCCTGTCAAGAACGCAGGTGAGTCTGTACATTCAGAAATTAGGACAGGCAGCCCGGGTGCCGACGGAGAAGGCCAATATCCGCGCTCTGCGGCAGCTGCACAAGGGTGCCATCGCCGCCATTGAAGCCAATTTTGACCTATTGGTCCAGCAGGCCTATGGGGATCAGCTGGAAAAAGAAGAACTGACCGCCAGATGGGAATGACACCCGGACAGGAAAGGAACGCAAGGCCGATATGAGCAACGAAAAACCGAATTTTGACCTGAAGCGCGTGGCAGCGCTTTGTTTGATCCTATATGTGCTGCTAATCACCGCATTTTACCTGCTGGCAGGCGATCAGCTCCACTACCGCCGCTCCCGCGGTGAATTGGCTATGCCTGCAGCCGAGGCCGGGACGATTGAGCTGGTGCAGGGGACGTATGTGCAGCAGACGTTCACCGCAAAGATCCAGCGATTGGAGAGCGTATCCGTCCAATGGGGCACATACTACCGCGCCAACGCCGGCACGGCGACTATGGCGCTGTACTGCGGCGAGGAGCTATTGGGACAGCAGTCCTACGATGCGGCATCCATCACCGAAGGCGGCGTGACCACGCTGGCCTTCGACACGCCGATAGAGGGTCTGGCGGGTGTGCCGCTGACGCTGCGCCTATGGGCGGATTCCGCTCCCGGCAGCGCCGTTTCACCTATGATGAGCACCTCCGCGCCCCAGGAGGAGGGGTTTGTCCTCGATCTGAACGGTGCTGCCGCCGATGGGATGCTCTGCTTCTCCGCCGGCGGCGAGGATTATATTTGGACAGGCCTTCACTACTGGGAATTTGCCGCGGCATTCGGCGCGGTACTGGCCGCGTATCTGCTGTGGTCTTACCGACGCTGGCAAAGGGGCAAACCCAGTGCGCTGGTGAAGGCCATCACCGCCATGCAGAAGTATCGCTTCCTCATCAAGCAATTGGTGGACCGGGATTTCAAGGCCAAGTACAAGCGCTCGGTGCTGGGGGTGTTCTGGAGCTTTCTGAACCCGCTGCTGAACATGGCGGTGCAGTATGTGGTGTTCTCCAATCTGTTCAAGTTCGATATTCCCAATTTCCCGGTGTATCTGCTGTGCGGCAATGTGATCTTCAGCTATTTCTCCGAGTCCTGCGGCATGGCGCTGACGTCCATCGTGGGCAACGCCAGCCTTATCACCAAGGTCTATGTGCCCAAGTATATCTATCCGCTGACGAGGATCCTGTCCTCCCTCATCAACCTGCTGATCTCCATGATTCCGCTGATCGCGGTGGCGCTGATCTCCGGCCTGCTGCCCACGCCGGCCTATATCTTGGCACTGTATGTGTTCGTGTGTCTGGCGCTGTTCTGTTTGGGGATGGGATTGCTGTTATCGGCAGCCATGGTATTCTTCCGGGACATCCAGTTCCTGTGGGGGGTACTGACTACCATCTGGATGTACCTGACCCCAATTTTCTATCCGGTGTCCATTCTGCCGGAGGGCATCAAGGGCATCGTGGAAGCTAACCCGCTGTACTACTATGTGACCTTCGTGCGGACGTGCATCATGGATGGGGTTTCGCCTGAACCCGCCATGTATGTTCAGTGTCTGCTGTACGCCATTGCGGCACTGGTCACCGGCGCGTGGGTATTCAAAAAGAATCAGGACAAGTTTGTGCTGTATTTGTGAGGTGGACTATGGACAACAACGAAATCACCATTTCCGCCCGGGATGTGGCCATGCGGTTCCGCCTGACGGATGACCGCATCATGTCGCTGAAGGAGTTCGTCACACGGAAGATGCGGGGAAAGATCAAGACCAACGAGTTCTGGGCGCTGAAGGGTGTCAGCTTCGACGTGCACAAGGGCGAGGTGCTGGGCATTATCGGACGCAACGGCTCGGGAAAGAGCACGCTGCTCAAGTGTATCTCCGGCATCCTGAAACCCACCCGGGGCAGCGTAACCTGCCGGGGGAACATCGTGCCCATGCTGGAACTGGGCTCCGGCTTTGACCCCGACCTGACCGGGCAGGAAAACATCTTTCTCAACGGCGCCATTCTTGGCTATACGGAGGAGTTCCTGAAGGAGAGGTTCGAGGAGATCCACGCGTTCTCGGAATTGGGAGAGTTCATCAACGTGCCTATCCGCAACTACTCCAGCGGCATGATGGCCCGGCTGGCATTCTCGGTGGCCACGGTGGTGAACCCGCAGATCCTCATTGTGGATGAGATACTGTCCGTGGGCGACGAATCCTTTCAGGCCAAGAGCCGTGCGCGGATGATGGAGCTGATGAGCGGCGGCACTACGGTGCTGTTCGTAAGCCACAGCCTCAGCCAGATCCGGGAGATGTGCGACCATGTCCTGTGGCTGGACAGCGGAGAAGTGAAAATGTACGGCGAAACACAAGAGGTGTGCGATGCGTATGCCGGATAAAAATCCTTTGGTTTCTGTGATTATGGGAGTGCATGGGATACGGCTGCCGGTACATGTGTTGGAAAGCGCTATTCAATCTGTCCTAAACCAAACGTTTTCGGATTTTGAGTTTCTTATTTGCGAGGAAGGATCTTCTCTCGAAATACGGAAAATGCTTGAGAATTATGCAGAAAATGATCCCCGCATCCAACTGGTGGATGGATGCGGCGCCTTTCTGTTGGCGCAAAAACTCAATCGCTGCACGGAGGCGGCCCGAGGCCGCTTGATCGCGCGGCAAGATGCAGATGATTTTTCTGCATCGAACCGTTTTCAACGGCAGGTGGATTACTTAATGGAGCACCCGGAGTGTGCTTTCGTGGGATGCAACGTAAACTATCGTCAAAACGGTAAAGATGCTGGGATCTCCCACCTCCCAACCACACCACAGGCCAGAGATTTCCTTTTTGTACAGCCATTTGTTCACCCTACACTTATATTCAGAAAAGAGGTGCTGACGAAAGTGGGGGGCTATTGCGAGGATACACGCTGCGACGGATGTGAGGACTACGACCTGCTATTGCGCATATACATTGCGGGCATGCATGGTGACAACCTGCCAGATCGGTGCTTTAGCTACACTTTGCCGGATCGAGGCGTGCGTAAACGTACTTGGGTGATGCGTTGGAATGAGGTGGTCACCCGAATGCGACTATTCAAGCAATTGGGCTGGTTGCCTTGGGCACTCCCTTATGTGGTGAAACCGGCAGCAGTGGGATTACTTCCTACAACGTGGTTGGACCGTATTAAGCAGTGCCAGAGGGAACGATGAGATGAGTAAAATCAAGATATTTGTGTCTAACCGAATCGACATGGACAGTGAAGCGGTGGAAAATCCACTGCTAACTCCAATCCGTTGTGGTGCGGTAGCAGATACACGAACTGTTCAAACTGTACAAGGAGATGATACAGGCGAGAACATCTCGCAGCGAAGAGAAAGCTTTTGCGAGTTGACCGTACAGTATTGGGCATGGAAAAATGTACACAGTGACTATTATGGGCTTTGCCACTATCGGAGGTATCTGTCTTTTTCGGACAAATGGTGGCCAATGGACGCCTACCATGTAGTGTACGAGCCAAAGCTGCTGCCATCGTGCAAAAAGAAATATGGGCTGCTTGATGAAGCAGCCATGCGTCAAATCATAGAACAGTATGACGCGATCGTGCCAGTCTGCGCCGATGTGAGGGAAATGCCCAGTCCGCAGGGTTTCCAGAAAACCGTAGAAGATTGGTGGGTCGCACAGGATGGCGTTTTTCTGGAGAAAAAAGTTATCACCACTATGCTGGAATCAATTGATAAGCTGGCACCGGCATATAGTGCGGCAGCACGGGAATACCTGAATGGTTCGGCTTTCTGGGGTAACAACTGCTATGTAATGCAGAAAGAGTTATTTCGGCGATTGTGCGAGTTTGAGTTTCCGATTCTTTTTGAACTGGAACGCATTGTGGATATGAGGGGCTATACGGGGAATTTACGGAGGACTCCCGGCTATGTGGGTGAAATCCTGTTTGGGATTTTTACATACCAAATTTCAACACACGAGAATTGGCGTGTAAACCAACGGCAGTTGGTATTCTTCCGGAATGCTCAAAGGTTGAGGCAGCGATCATTATTCCCGTGCGCTGTGAAAGCGAGTGCGGAGAAGGCCGCACGGGCAGTGGTGGATAGAGTCCTGCCAAAAGGGAGCGGTTACCGCAACTGTCTAAAAGACGCACTACATCGGTGGAAATTGCTACAATGACACGGGCGAAACCGAAGCTCAAGACACAGGAGGAACGACATCTGTGACGAAAAGCGTTCAGCGAGTTTTGATGACTGACAGGCAAACAAGCGTGCGGTCACTGCACTATCTTAGGGCTATCGCAATGATTCTCGTTACCTATGATCATGTTTACCCGGGTGTGTATGTGGAACGAGGTCTTGATATTCCAATAACTTTCGTGGAGAGGTACATTCTTTGGCCTCTATCCATTGTTCAGCACTTTGGCTTCTTTGGTGTTGTCATTTTCTTTCTTATCAGCGGTTATGTATTGTTGCTCTCAGAAGTGCAGCGGCCTGTAAGCGGTTATGCTTTCGCCGTAAAGAGATTCTTTCGCTTATTACCTCCAATTCTGTTGAGCCTAGTCGTATATCACTTGCTACGGACTGGAGTCAAATTGGTATGCGAGAGCAATATACCAATGTATTTCGAGGGAAATGGCGCACTGTGGACGGTGAAAGTCGAGGTTTTGCTTTATGCGCTATTTGTGTGCTGCCTGCCACTGATAAAACGTCGTGTGCTTTTAGGCGTACTGGCAATGCTGGGTGCTAACTGGCTGATTTGTCAGATTGGGCTTTTGATACCAGCATTGTTTACGTTGGGTCAAACGTTATCGTATGGCTTCTATATTATTCTTGGGGGATTAGTCTTTTGCATTCATACTGGCGGTCAATTGCCGGGATGGCCAGACCAACGAGGACGGCCGTTGCTTCTAGTATTGATGGCGGTACTGCTGTGGTACTGCATTGTGCGCTATAACATCATGGCCTACAATCCGGAGACTTATAATACAGGCAACTCATTTGGAGTTTCCGCAATGTATGCAATTTTGTTTTTCTTGGTGTTTTTGGCGGCAGAAAAACGATTGCCATATAGCCAGTTTATTAATACTGCATCTCGATACAGCTATGGTATTTATCTCAATCAATTACCGTTCCGGGCGTTACTGCTGCCAGTGGCAGCGGAACTTCCGGGGGGGGTGATTGCGATCCTTATCGTTGCAGCGTCCATTGTTGTGACGGCACTATATGAAAATAAACTGGCGGCCCCGTGTAAAAAGATGCAGGAAATCATGCTTTCGTGGAGGTTGATGAAGTGAGTTCTTTAAAGATATTGGTGTGCTGCCACAAAGCGACGCCTCGCATTCAGGACGATGATGTATTTGCGCCGATTCTGCTCGGCTCACAATTTGCCTCTGACAAGTTAAAAGAGGAGTTTCGGGACGACTATTGGGATTGTAAAGGAAAGAACATCGGAAGGCTGCACCCATACTGTGCGGAGCTGACGGCCATCTACTGGGCGTGGAAGCACTATGCGGAGTTGGGCGATCCAGACTATATCGGTCTGTTTCATTACCGGCGGTTTCTTAACTTTGGAGAGTCGATTCCTGAAATCGACTTATGGAAGTGCGCCTTTTTTGATTTTTCACTTCGTACCCGCCGCCGGTTTGGGTGGGATGAACAAATTATACTGAAATATTGCCAAGGTAGCGATATAGTACTTCCTTGCCGCGAGAAAATCCTTGACCCTTACGACTGGAAAACACCAACTACGCTGGAGACCCACTATAAGCACTCCCATTATCCTGAGGACTTTGATATAACACGCGACTATATCAAAACAAATATTCCCGAGTACGCGCAGGCAGCGATGGAGACAGCACAGTCCATGCAGGGCTACTTCTGCAATATGTTTATTATGACGCGGGAGATGTTCTTCGATTACGCGCAATGGTTGTTTGATATAATTCTGCCTCTCGTAAAACTATTACCCGTAACAGACAAAAAGTATGATGACCCAGTTCAGTGCCGTGTGTTGGGCTTTTTAGGCGAACGGCTTTTCAATGTTTGGATAAACAAACAACGGACAGATGGCATAAAGATCCGAGAAACTCAAAGGCTTACAGGTTACCTAGGCGAAATGGATCGACTGCATTATATCCGGCAGTATGGATTTTTGGACTACCGCAGAGCCAGAAGAGAGGCTCGAAGGACGGATTGTGCGCATAGAACCACGGAGGATATGGATGATGAAGCATCTCATCCCATAGAAGAGTATAATGATTGCCCGGCTGTTTCCATAGTGTTGCCAGTTTACCATGTCAAGCAATACCTGCGTTCCTGTATGGATAGCCTTGTAAACCAAACACTGCATAATATAGAGATTATCTGTGTGAATAACGGGGATGACGATGGCTGTGCTGATATCTTGCTGGAATACTCCCAGTGCGATTCACGGGTGCGGGTTATCACGTTGGCAGAAAACATTGGAATGCCTCAGGCACGCAATGTTGGTATGGATGCAGCAGGAGGCAAATATCTGGCGTTTGTAGACAGCGATGATATCTGTGATGTCACCATGTTTGAAAAGCTCTACCGCAAGGCAGAGGAGCTGACCGCGGATATCGTAACGTGCAGCGTATGGGGTTTTACAGATGATGATCTTACCCACCGCTATTTACATCGCCCTTTGACATGGTATGATCGCAGTAACGAGGCACTGCCACTGAAAGAACGGTCAGAACAACTGCTGGAGCCTGCAGGGTGGTGTAAGCTGTTTCGCACATCGTATATCCGTGGGCTGGAGGGTTTTCGCTTTCGTGCCAATGTACTTGCTTGGGAAGACGTGCCGGCCATGACGAAGGCGTTCCTGCGAACGGACCGTATCGCTACTGTGCAAGAAGCGCTGTATTTTTACCGTCAACGCACTAGTGGCAATCTTTCCAACAATATGACACAGCGTCACATTGAAGAATTCATCAGTGGAGCCCTAATGCAGCAGGACATTTTGGAAGAGAACAGCACAGCAGATGAGAAAATTTTGGCACGCGTGGAAGAGTTTAAATTCCTGTACGCGGAATGGATGCTTACCCGGTTACCCAAGAGGGACTGGCCGTATTATTTTACCCATGTGCCGGCGCTGTTTGGGGAAGAGAGTGCACGACTCTTGGAACCGGTGTTTGCGCTATATCCCGGACGCAGAAGGTTTTATCAGATGCTGATGTGCCGTTCGGCACTATTGTATACGGTACTGCGCGCTATATGGCTTGGCAAAAAGGTTGGAAAGAAGGCCTTAAAGAAACTCTTTGGAGTAAGGAGAGAGGATATATATTGGACGTTCCGCATCGGCCCGTGGCGAGTTCGTCTTTTCCGCAGGAGTTATTACGCGGACACGCGAACATGGTTCAGCCAGCAGATGGCAGAAGCCGATAAGAACGTGGAATGGTACTGCCGTCAGGCGGATGAAATTTTGCTGAGAAGTGAAGAGATAGAAGATCAGCGAGATGCGGTTCAGAGCGAATTGATGCAAGTGCAGGCTGATAATCAGCAGATATCGCAAGACTTTGAACGAACAATGAAAACTATAGCGGAAAAGGATGCTACGCTTGGACGCTATATGGTGCTTTTGCGAGAAAGCAAGGCAGATATTAAATCTGCGCCCAAAGTATCTGTCATTATCCCCGTTTATAAGCGAGAGCAGTATTTATCTCAATGCTTTGACAGTGTACTTACTCAGACAATGCAAGATATTGAGATTATCATTGTAGACAAGGGCGAACAGGATGAAGCTAGGGATATAATTGATCACTATGTTACACGGGACCAGCGAATCAGGGCACCCCATATTCCTAATAATGGTTACGGTGCGTCTTGCAATATTGGGCTGGCATTAGCGCGCAGTCCCTATGTGTTGATTGTGGAATCAGACGACTATATTCTTCCGGATATGTGCGAGTCGCTTTATTCCGCCGCGGAGAAGTATCGAGCGGATATTGTCAAAACGCCCTATATAGCTTTTATGGAAGGCGGGGTATTGGACGATTGTCCTTATCGCCAGAAGATGGCAATGCTGCTTCCTAAAAACCGATGTTTCTCTGCTAAGGAATACGGTGAAATTTTGGAAATCCACGCTTCAGTATGGAGTTGTCTATACCGTCGGTCCTATCTGGAAGAACGAAATATTCAGTTCGTGGAGGCAGATGGCGCTGGCTATGTGGATGTCGGATTTCGCATTGATACACTGACACAAACTGATCGAATTGTGTGGATAGATACGCCATACTACTACTACCGAGCGGACAGCGCAGGGTCATCTACTAATGTTTGGGAATTGCCGGTAATGATCCAACGATGGAGGGAGGCTCACGAAAAGCTGCTGACACGACAGGCAGATTATGATCAGTATTATGGTCGGCACCTAATTGTTGACGAGTATCTAAATACGGTCTATCGGGGAGGTTTACAGGGGGCTAACACAGAAGAACGATTGGCGATTGCAGAAAATCTCCAGTTTGTAAAAGACTGTGTTATAGCTGAGAGTGACTTGACGGATATGCAGAAGCAGGAACTTATGGAGTGGAAACACAACCACAGCAAAATGGGAAATCAAGAAAGGAGTCAGGTATGAAAGTCGTACTTTTAGCTGGTGGATTCGGCACACGTATCAGTGAGGAATCTCAATACCGTCCAAAGCCGATGGTGGAGATCGGCGGTATGCCTATTTTGTGGCATATTATGAAGGAATATGCCAGCTACGGTTTTAACGAGTTCATTGTGTGCGCGGGGTACAAGCAGCACATGATCAAGGAATGGTTCGCGGATTACTTCCTGCACACCAGTGACATTACCTTTGATTTTACCCACGGTCAGAATGAAACGATCGTACATAATAACCACGCCGAGCCGTGGAAGGTCACGGTAGTGGACACCGGCCTGAACACCATGACCGGCGGGCGCATCAAGCGCATACAACCTTATGTGGGCAACGAGCCCTTCATGATGACCTACGGTGACGGCGTGTGCGATGTAAACATCGCGGAGTTGCTGAAATTTCACCGTGCACACGGCAAACTGGCCACGCTGACAGCGGTGATCCAACAGCAGCAGAAGGGCGTGTTGGACATCGGCGGCGATAACGCTGTTCGATCCTTCCGCGAAAAGAACGCAGCAGACGGCGCGCTCATCAATGCCGGCTACATGGTGCTGGAGCCGCAGGTTTTTGATCTGCTGGACGGTGATACCTGTGTATTCGAGCGTACACCGCTTCAGACGCTGGCGGAGCAGGGGCAGCTGATGTCGTATACCCACCGTGGCTTCTGGCAGTGTATGGATGATAAGCGGGAGATGGCCATGCTGGAAAAGCTATGGGAAAGCGGACAGGCCCCGTGGAAAGTGTGGGCTGACTGATGGACTACATGAATTTGGATTTCTACCGAGGCAAACGTGTATTTGTCACGGGGCATACCGGGTTTAAGGGCAGTTGGCTGTGCAAGATCCTGACTATGGCCGGGGCTGTTGTCACAGGATACTCGCTGCCCGCGCCCACAGAGCCAAGCCTGTTTGACATCTCCGGTGTGGCGAAGGATATGACCTCGGTCATCGGCGATGTGCGCGACTTTGCTGCGCTGAAGGCGGCATTCGATACAGCACAGCCGGAGATCGTGCTGCATCTGGCGGCGCAGCCCATTGTTCGCGAGAGCTATAAAAACCCGGCGTATACTTACGAAGCTAATGTGATGGGCACGGTAAACATTTTGGAATGTGTCCGGCAGTGCACCTGCGTCCGCAGCTTTCTGAATGTCACCACGGACAAGGTGTACCACAACAACGAGTGGGTGTGGGGGTATCGCGAAGATGAGCCGCTGGACGGCTTTGATCCGTACTCCAACAGCAAGTCCTGCTCGGAGCTGGTGACCCATAGCTATGTCAACAGCTTCTTCGCCAACAGCGGTGTGGCTGTGTCCACCGCCCGCGCCGGAAATGTGATCGGCGGCGGCGACTTCGCTGCTGACCGTATTGTGCCGGACTGTGTACGTGCCGTGCAGGCGGACAAGCCCATCGGCGTGCGGAACCCCCACTCCACCCGACCGTACCAGCATGTGCTGGAGCCGCTGTTTGCCTATCTGATGATTGCCCGGCGGCAGTATGAGGACGGGCGGCTTGCCGGTTGGTATAACGTGGGGCCGGACGACTGCGACTGCGTCACCACCGGTCAGCTGGTGGAGCTATTCAAGGAAAAGTGGGGCGCGGGCTTTAACTGGATCAACCAGGCGGAGGCCAACGCACCGCATGAAGCGAATTTTCTGAAGCTAGACTGCTCCAAGCTGAAGACAATTTTCGGCTGGCAGCCCCGCTGGCACATTGACGAGGCCGTCGCCAAGACCTGCGAGTGGACGCGGGCTTGGCTGGCCGACGACGATGTGGCGGAGGAGATGAGGCGGGAAATCGAGGAGTATCTAAATTATGATGCGTAGTGTAGTGATAACTGGGGCAGATGGATTTATTGGTCGTCATCTTGTTCGCTGCTTTGCAAACGAAGGATTTTCCGTCTATGCTATCACCATAAAGGATAGCCCTTTGGTGAATACAATCGAAAACATAGAAAACGTCCATATTTTCCAGGAAAGTCTCCTGAATTGGGATGAATTCTGTTGGCAGCTTCCGCAAAATCCGAATGCATTTATCCATTTAGCTTGGGGAGGTGTTTCTCCCGACCAGCGCGATAATGTGGCTTTACAAAACGATAATATAGCGCTTGCTTTAAAAGCAGTTAGGCTTGCGGCTACATTGCATGCACAAAGATTCATTCTCCCTGGCTCAACTATGGAGTACGCTTATAGTGGTCAGCTAATCAATTCACAAACTTGTCCTTCTCCGCAAAACGCCTACGGCGCTGCCAAAATTGCTGTGAGATATTTGTGCGGCGCTTTGTGCGAAGAATTGCATATTCCCTTCATTTGCACTGTGATTTCCGGTATCTATGCCCCCGATCGCCGCGATAACAATGTAATCTACTATACAATACGCACATTGCTGGAAGGACAAAAACCAAAGCTGACGCGGCTAGAGCAGAAATGGGATTACGTCCATATTGATGATGTTGCACATGCCTTCCTGTTGATTGCACAAAAAGGTAGGGCCGGAGCATTCTATGCAATTGGTCACGGAGATAACTGTCCATTATCCGAGTACATTTTGACCATTCGAGATTTAATAAACCCCGACTTATCTCTTGGCATTGGGGAGATCCCATACAAGGACGCTCGGCTTCCCTCTTCATGTGTGGACTTGAGCGCGATACATGACGATACGGGATATATTCCCTCTATTCCTTTTAGACAAGGTATAGCTGAAGTAATCGATAGCATAAGAGAGGAATTGAGGCAATGAATAATATGGATTATTTGGTGGTTGGTGCTGGACTATGCGGCAGCGTCATTGCTCGTGAATTAGCTGAACGAGGGCAGCAGGTGACAATTTGGGAACGTCGTGCTCATATCGGCGGAAATATGTATGACTATGTAGACGAGCATGGTTTTTTAGTTCAGAAATATGGCCCTCACATTTTCCATACCAACACAAAGGCGCTATATGACTATATGTGTCGCTTTGAGCAATGGCAGGATTATAAGTTGACCTGCGGTGCAGTGTGGGATGGGAAATATACTCCGACACCCTTTAACTTCACAACCATTGATACGTTCTTCGCCCCAGAAAAGGCCGCCATTCTAAAAGAAAAGCTCTCTGTTGCCTTTTCGGGACGCGATACAGCTACTGTTGTGGAAGTGCTGTCTCATCCGGACGCGGACATTCGCGGCTATGCAGAATACTTATTTACCAACGACTATGCGCCTTACACTGCAAAACAGTGGGGCGTATCACCAGCGGAGATTGATCCAAGTATTCTTAAACGCGTACCACTACGATTTTCCTACAACGAAGGATACTTTGATGATACCTATCAAGTCATGCCACGGCATTCTTTTACCCGTTTCTTTGAAAATTTGCTGAATCATCCAAATATCACCGTGCAGCTCGGCGTGGAGGCTTTGAATCACCTGCATATCGTAAACGGGCATCTGCTGGTGGATGATTTACCATTCCAAATTCCTGTAATCTACACTGGCGCGTTGGATGAACTGTTTGGACATGTATACGGACATTTGCCCTATCGGTCGCTGCGCTTTGAGTGGCAGCATACAGATGCAAACAGTGTACAGGACGCCCCTGTTATCGCCTACCCACAGGAACCTGAATTTACTCGCATAACAGAGTACAAAAAATTACCACCCCAAGAGGGGAACGGCAGCAGTTACGTTTTAGAGTACCCGCTGGCATATAATGGCACAGAATCCTCTGAGCCATACTATCCCGTGTTGACAGAAGAAAGCCAACGGCAGTATGCACAGTACCGTATTGCAGCTGCAAAGGTTCCGGGATTGATCCTTTGCGGGCGACTGGCCGATTTTAAATACTACAATATGGACCAGGCGCTGGAGAAAGCATTGAAAATTTTGCGCAGCTAATCAAGACAGCAGCCCTCGTTCGGCACCATTAAAAAATAGGACAAATATTTAATTTTCATTATTAGCAAAAGGGATACATCTAAGTTATAGGAGAAAGAATATGCGTGAACAGATTGTTTTAACGATTCAAGTCGTTAAAAAGAGCAAAGATGGAACAGAAGTCATTTTGAATGAATTCCAGCTTCCTCTTGTTGGCGAAGAAGAGGATGAATACCTGCGTGCCGTAAAGTTCCGCGAACCTCTTTATGTTTTTGAAGTTCCTGGCAATGAGTGCCTTCGTGCAAAATTTGTAGAGATCTATAATGATTGTGCGGCAAATATCGAAATTGCCCCCACTGAAAAGTTGGAGGTCAGATGCATCAATAAGCCAGAAGATACCCCCATGACTAGAAAGGAAGCGGAAGAAACGCTTCGTGAGATGTTTGAAGCCGGGGACTGGGATATTGACCAAATCGCGCGGTATTGCAGATATAACTTTGCACGTTGCTATAGGGGTGGTTATTCAGCATTTGTCAAGTTAGTAAAGTCTATAGCCGCTGAATATGTAGATGAGGACGATCTTGAAAACTGGTTTGAATGGTAACAATATAGTTGGATGTGAATATAAACTGTTTAGTACCTTATGTGCATTGTAGATTCTAGTGCCTCTGATATGATTGCGGTGAGACGCCGAAAAGCCCCCTCTTTACCTTTGCTTTGCGGGTATCTGTGTGATTATTATTTGAATCTATCCACATCAGATCCTGTCGAGTATCCAAGTTTCTGATTTCTACTATTTCTCCAAGTATATATTATAACCATGAAGGCCTCCGGGTAATTCCCGGGGGCCTATTTCTATGTTTTGGAGGAATTTCGCCATGACCACACCTATTCGCACCTGCTCACGCTGCGGCTGTACCTCAGAAAATCTGATCGAGTTCCGTGACCGCCTGCTTTGCCCGGACTGTCTGGATAGCATGACAGAGATCTGCGCCGATTGCGGCACCCGCTTCTGGCATCGGGACAACTGCAACACCGCTGCCTCGCCCCTTTGCCCTGACTGCTATGACCGCAATTACACCCGCTGTACCCGCTGCGGCAGCCTCATTTCCCTTGATAGTTGCTGGTATCCTTACGACAACGACGATCCCTATTGCAGCGACTGCTGTTCCGATATTGAAAACAGCACTATCCATGATTACTATTTCAAGCCCCGCCCCATTTTCTATGGCACCGGGCCTCGCTTCTTTGGTGTGGAGCTGGAGATCGACGGCGCCGGTGAGGACAACGAGAACGCTTCGGCACTGCTGAACATCGCCAACCGAAAGCACTCCTTTGCCTATTGCAAGCACGATGGCAGTCTGGACGACGGCTTTGAGATTGTGACGCACCCCATGTCGCTGGAGTACCAGCTCCACGAAATGCCCTGGGATGAGGTGCTGCACGAGGCCGTTGCGCAGGGTTATCTCTCTCACCAGGCAGGCACCTGTGGCCTGCACGTCCATGTGTCCCGGAAAGCCTTCGGGGATAGCTATGATGCGCAGGACAGCGCCATTGCCCGTGTGCTGTTCTTCGTGGAATGCCACTGGCGGGAGCTGCTGCGGTTCTCTCGCCGGACGCAGCGCCAGATGGATCAGTGGGCGGCGCGGTACGGCTACCGTGACCAGCCCCATGAGATGCTGGAGCATGTCAAAAAGGGCTCTGGGAGCCGGTACACCTGCGTCAACCTGACCAACTGCGATACCATCGAGTTCCGCATGTTCCGTGGGACATTGAAACTGAGCACACTTCTTGCCACATTGCAGATGGTGGATCACATCTGCGATGTGGCTCTCCATTTGTCGGATGACGAGCTGCGGGACCTTTCCTGGAGTAACTTCGTCAGCGGCATTAAGGAGCCGGATCTGATTCAATACCTGAAAGAACGGAACTTATATGTCAATGAGCCGATTGCGGCGGAAGGAGAAATCTAATGTGTTGCTTATTTGGTGTTTATGATTACAAGGGTGGCCTGACTGCCGCCCAAAAGCGTCGCCTGATCTCCGCACTGGCCACCGCCAGCGAGGCACGGGGCACAGACGCCACCGGGATAGCTTACAACTGCGACGGACATTTGGCGGTGTATAAACGCCCGTGGCCTGCTCACCTGATGCGCTTCCGCCTGCCGGAGAACACTCGCTGCGTCATGGGGCATACCCGCATGACCACCCAGGGGGACGAGAAGAAAAATTGCAATAATCACCCGTTCGTGGGTGCGGCAGGCATTCCCTTTGCTCTCGCTCATAATGGCATTTTGTATAACGACAAGGAACTTCGGCAGGAGCGAAAATTGCCCGATACCAACATCGAGACGGATTCTTACATCGCCGTGCAACTACTGGAGCAGCAGGGTAAACTGAACTTCTCCGCCATCCGCACCGCAGCAGAAGCCTTGGAAGGCACTTTGACGCTGACGATCTTGGATAAACGGGATAACCTCTATATCGTTAGGGGCAACAACCCCTTGACCTTATACCACTTCCCACGGCTGGGGCTCTACGCCTATGCCAGCACGGAGGTGATCCTGAAAAAGGGTCTCAAGAAGGGGTTGCCCCGTGCAGATCGCCAGGTGGAGGTAGTGACGAAGGCCGGTGATATCCTGCGCATCGACCGTCATGGCCGCTATACCGTGGAGCAGTTCGATACCTGCAATCTGTGGAATGGCGCAATGTCCTTCAGTTGGCCGCATTGGGACGTATATGCCGAGGATACGGAGTACGTTCGTGATCTGAAATCGATTGCCCCTGCCTATGGGTACGACCCCCATGACATTGATGCCTTTCTGCACTACGGCATGTGCCCGGAGGAGATCGAGGAACTGATGTGCGGTGGGGAGGTATAAAATATGCGAATTATAATTGTCGAAGGAGGAAAAAGACCGTATGAAGCCGAATTGGAGCATGATCTTAAAAGTATGCGCCGTTGTGTTGGTGGCGATATTGAGGCTGTCTACGAGCCAGGAGGACGAGGAGCAGCCTTGATCTGCAATGACGAGGGCAAGCTGCTGAACCTGCCGCTGAACCGCGCCCTGCGGGATGAGGAGGGAGAAATTTACGACATCATCGCGGGCACATTCTTCGTTTGCGGCGCCCCGCCGGACAGCGAGAGCTTTACCTCTCTGATGGACGAGCAGGTTGACTATTGGCTGAAGCGCTTTGCCAAGCCGGAGTTCTTCGTCAACGTCAACGGGCGGATTATCTGTGTACCGGTGGAGGAACCTGGTATATAAAAAGGAGACAGGCGAGGAGTGCTGCGCAGCACTCTTCACCTGTCTTGTTCTTCTCGCAGGGTATATAGAACACACGGAAATAACCAAACACCTACAAATACTATCGTACTCTCAGGAAACGATGTCCGTGTTCGGCCAGCCTTGTTTACTGCGTAATCCGTCTGGCCGACAGGCCCCTATGCTTACCTCACACGGTCATCCTTTCCCGAGGGGGTTGTCTGTTGGTTCTTTCTTATAGCAAAACCACCCTGGAGATTTTTCAGTTTGAAAAAGGCGGATGTATGTGTTCCACAGATGGCATCTGCCTTCTTGAATAAGTCCTTCAGCGCCTGATTCCTGATATACTCTCGCGTCAGGAGCTCCGCAAACAGCAGCCGGAGCTCCTGACGTTCCTCATCCGTTCTTCCGTACATTTGCCTCACGATCCTTTTTGCTGGAATTTCCGGCGGAGACAGCACCCTTCCATGTATGGGCGAAGACCATTCATCTCCAGGCTGCTGAACAGAACGTGTTTTTTTATATGGTATAGCGGCGTCTACGAAAAGCCTGAACCTGGATAAGTCGATTGCTTTATAAATCTGTGAAAAATCACCGGTCTTTTCTTTCTCTTCCTTGAGCGTGTTATATCGCTCGACCCGGTAGAACCACGCTTTACTCCAGAGGCTTATATATTGGGTAGCAAACAGGCGGATAGCGTTTGCTGTCATCTGGTAGGCAGATCGCAGCTGTGCCTCATTTTTGCGGCACAGTTCTAAAAAAGCCTCCTGTTTCAGTGGCCGTATCAAACGGCAGGACAGGTCGAAATAGCTTGCAGGCAGGCAGTCCATCCCGTATTCATACATGCGAAGCGATACGCCTACCGCCGGAATATTCTCATATCCATACTGCAGAGCAAGCGATCGCCACAGCCAAACCTCCTCGTCAGACATTTTTTGCCAACCGAAAAAGCAGATAAAATCATTGAGGTTGTGCGCTGTGTCCTTTTCGCTGATTTCCAACTGCGTGCATAATGTGCAAAGCAGCTTCAGATACCGCAAGCGCTGTTGACTGGGCGCGATGCTTTTACCAAAATAGGGGCTGTTGTAATCATTTTCGTCACCGAAAGCACGTACCCGGGCCTTGGGGTTAAGCAATTGACGTTTATATCGGGCAATCAGGAGCATCGCCATGATAGGGAATCTGGCATCTGTGCTACACGCTGCGCTGGATACCGACAGGGTGGAGATATTGCTGGACAGATTGATTTTGTCTCGCTCGCTGATGTCGGTTTTACCCATATCCTGATAGAATTTCAGTATCGCATCGATGGCCTTCGAAGAAAGGTGGGCGCTGCAATCGGCATCGGGTACTACGTTGATTGGTTCATTGAATATCAAAGAATACATCTTGGCATTCGGTTTCAAAGCTAGTTCTTTTGCCCGCTCCTGTAATCGATGTATTTCCCCCATTCGCTCGCAAAATTCGGCAATATTGTGAGCGCTGGGATCACACTCTTCCAAAGGATATTCTTTCCATGATTGCCAGTACTTATATTGCCGAATGAGCGGAAGCAGAACATGGTCCAAAAACGCCGAGCGAAAATCGCTGTCCGCCAAAAGCGCAGCATCCTCTGCTCCGCTTAAAAGGCGACCATAGTCCTGATGCAGAACTGCATCGCTTAGCAATTCAGTGTGATAGGCGATCTGCTCATCCCTTATTTTCTTGCGGATTTGCGCCGGAGTTGGCGTTTTGTTATCAGGATTTTCTCTGGCGTAAAGCTCCTTCAATTCCGCATAATTCCGCCGAGGCACTTTCATGTGGGCATCTGTATACAGCCACTGGGCCAAGCTCCTGCCAGCCCGCCTGCGTTCCGCTTCTATCTGGTCGATCAGCCGCTGGGCCGTATCTCTTGCTCTTTGCGCAAACGGCTGCCCCTTCTTTGCGTTCAGACTCTGACAGAAGTCCGCTAAAGCGCTGTCTCTGATGTCAATGTACGTCTTCTTATCGATGCGGCCATTGGAGATGGCCCCTCTGTTCAGATAGCTGTTTTTTGCGGCAGGATCGTAGTCAAAGAAAAGCGCGCTCCTGTCCGCTATGGTCTTAAGGATCGCGGCGGAGCTTTCCCCCACGTACCTGTAACGCTTTTTGTAAACGAACAACGTCTTGTTGAGCAGCCAGGCATATCTTTCAGGGGCGGGTTCGTTCTCTCCGCAGCAATCAGCGAGAAGCTCCTCCTGAATTTTCCGAATGTCCTCGATGCTTGCCTCGTCTGCGGGCTCATGAGAAGCTGCCCCACCGGGGCCGGTATGGTCGATGCCGGAGGAATTCTTCGGTATCAGCTTGAAAAACTCACTGCCCATAGTACATACCTCCTCGTTTTTGGCCTTGGCTTGCGAAAACGGAAAAACGCCGAAATCCGATACACTTGATGCATATATGTCCAACACATGGTTTAATAGGGTCGATCTAGATCAAAGAACTTCGAAAGGAGTCGTGCATTTTGAAAACTGAATACACGAAATTTACAATTGTTGGAGCGCATCGGCTGCGCTTCATTGCCGCCGAGGGAAAAGATAGTGCCATTCTAACTCCTACCTCAGCTGTCGTCAAGGCGGATAACCGCATCAAGCTGACCGCCAAGGCGGACAAGCTGGGCCAAAAGGCCTCTCGTGAGGCGGTTCGGCGGCTGCTGGACTTCCCGAACCATGTTGCCGAGCCCCGGGCAGGTGCGAAGCTGCTGGCTTTGGCGCTGCTGGCTCAGGTCTCCCCGCTGTATACGGTACAGGCAGGCACGGCCCTGCCAGCCATCCAAATCGGCGGGGCGCTTCGGCTTCCCGAATCGGTAGGCCACGTGCTCAACGCCCTCCAGGGGGCGGAGCGGTGGTCCGGCGACGGCTGGCATCTGAAGCGCCCCTGGATCCTCCGGCCGCGGCTTCGGGTCGGCGCTGCCGCCCCGGAGGCCAGCGTCTGTCGTTATATTGGCGGGAAGGCGGCGACCTTTTCGGTCGGCAAACGCGTAAAATTTTGGGCACCATACGTAGGCTGTGCGACGGCATTCGCACCTGACCTACCGGTTTCGGTTCGCCGGGAAATTCTGAAGCTTTCACCGCTAATCATACCGATCACGGTCTCAACTGGTGACCGACAGTTTTCGGTGAAGCTGGTGGCCGATGATCTGGCCTACCGAACGTCAGATGATGTTCCGGAGCTCCGGGATGCCTCGCCCGTGATACAGCGGTTCGTCCGCTGGCTGGAGAAGGGCGACCACCCACAACGCTGGGCGGACGCCATCCGCGCCAACGGCGGCGGGCGCTCCTGCTCCATTGCACAGGGTGAACACGAGCTGTGGTGTGCGGTGTTAGCTCTTGTTATGTTGTTCCTAGACTGGGCGATGCGAAAGGGAATCCTTGCTGATGGAGAAGCAAGATCCGCTGCAGAGCGATATGCGGCGTGGCTCGGCTTTAAGGAGCCAGACGGCCCAAATTCGGGTGCGGTGGATATGTGCCAAGCGAACGCGTTCTACACCTTCCTGCTGGCGTATCTCCGTGAGAACACAGCCCGCGTCGTCGAGAAGCCCGGCTGCACCGACACCGTGGCCCGGCTCCACCTGGTCAATCGAACGACACCCAGCCTGACGTTGCCCCGCGCCGTTGCCTTCCGCGCCTATGCGGCCGGAAGGCCCGTCCCGGGAGAGGTAGACCTCCAGCGGGCGTTGACGGAGGCCGGCGTGCCCTTTCGGTCAGAGGGGAAGGACACGTCGTGGCGGTATGCTTTTTACGCACGGGGACAGGCGCCGGAAGGCCAACCTGAAAAGTTGCCTTGTCTGAGTATGCCACTGGCAAAACTACCGCTTGAGGTGCGGAGCGAACTCGTAAAGCTGTTCGGAGACCGATTCGGCAGCCTCCTCTCCCAAACGGGGGAGGAGCGCCGCGCCGAAGCGGAGAAGGGAGGCGCAGATCGATGAAAAATTCAGTGCTGACAACGATTTTCCCGGATGCAGCGCCCGCCGCTTCGGAGGATCGGGAGGTTCGGGACGAAGAATTTGCTCAACTGCGGCCCCGCGCGAAGGACGACCCTCAGCGGCTTCACGGCCGGGTGATGGAGGCGCTGGACCATTACTTTTCCACACGCGGATCAACATATATATTTGGTCAGCGTGATGCCCTGTCCCGCATCGTGGACGAGGTCCTGGACGACAGCCGTCAGGGCATCACGGCGGTCCCGCTTGTTCCCGGCGGCGGCAAATCGACGCTGCTGCGGGCGCTGCTGACGGTGCTCGCGTCGGTATTCCGCAACATGTCCGACCCTATCGCCAAACGGTTGGCCGGGGTGATCGTCGTGGTGGAAAAGACCGCCGAGGGAGATGAGCTGGAGGTGCTCTGCAACCGCGGGCTCGAACCGGGGGAGCCGCCGGTCGCGCGGCTACTCTCCGCCGTAAACGACTATAACCTGAAAAAAGGGCGCTGCCTGACCGGTGAAGCCCGCACTTACGCCGAATGCCCACGTCATACCTGCCGGGAAGCTGCTAACTGCCCCCTCCTGCATACCATGGAAGGTTTGGGTGAGACCCCCATTCTGATCCTGCTTCATGCCCGTCTGGCCGAGCATCTGCCTGACCTGACGCCCTTCACCGCATGGTTCGAGGCGGACGGCACCGAGCATCGCCGCTCCTTGCTGCTTATCGATGAGGCTCCGGAGCTGGTTCGTCAGGACGTGGTTTCCGCGCAGAGCCTCAACGAGGCGGAGGGAGAGCTGCTGGACATGCGCCCCAGCTACAGTCGCGAGGATCGCTATGCAAAGCAGCGAACGCTCGAAAGCTTCGTCCACGCCCTGCGCATACCGTTTGACCGGCTGCAGCGCTGTGAATACGGCAAAACCCGGCGTTCCGCTGTGCTTACGGCCTCGGAGCTGGAACAGGCTGGCTTCAAGAACGACCAACTGACGGAACTTATGACACGGCTGGAGGAATACCAGGCACAGCGTTCCAGCAAGGCCGGCAAGCTGGCAACGGCGCTGCTGACCGATAACGGAAAACTCACCTGCTTCGGTAAAAACTTCGAGCTGGCCTCGCCATCCCTTCACACCATCCGGGCTGACACACCACTGCGGACATTTATCTTCAGCGGCACGGCGCAGCTCATCCCCCAGCTGACGGATAACCCAAACGTCACCCTGCTGGACACCAACTTTCAGGAGTCCTATGCCCGCCTGACCATCCATGTTCAGCGGGACAGTGTCCTCAAGACTTCCCGTACCGGCCTGCAAACAACAGGTGCGCTGGAGGCATTGGTTCTCTGGCTGCAAGTACTGTTACCAGAACTTGCCCAAACCCATGGGCGAGTCCTTCTGGTCTCATACAAGCGGATGGCGCGGCGGGTGTGGGAACTGCTGGGTAAAGAATGTCAGCAGCTGGTATTCACCGCCGTCATCCCGGAAAACGGTGAGATCTGCCTCCCCTACTTCGGCGGTGTGGTCGGCAGCAACGCCTACCGCGACGCCACCGCGGTAGTCTGCCTTGGGCTCCCCAGGTTGGAGCCGGGAGACTATCTGCGCCGGGCACTGGCTATCGACCCGGATGGCTCTCACGCCGAGGAGCTGTCCCATGCCACCGAGGCGCTGGAACGGCAGCCTTGTGCCCTAAAGATGCAGGACATCCATCTGGCACACGAGTTGGTTCAAATGGTTTTCCGCTCCCGTCTTCGTTGTCATGGTGACAAAGCCCCCATAGAGTTGTGGCTCACCCAGCCGCCGGACGCCGTGTTGGCGCTGCTGCATGACTACTTCGGGGACTGCCGCTTTGAGAAGCACAATGCTCTCCCGGCGGAGTGCCACTCGAAGCTGCACACCAGCAAGCAGCGCAATGGTATCCAGACCAATGCGGCGCGGCTCTATGGGGCGCTGCTGGCTATCCCAGAAGGTTCGGAGACGACACCTGCTCAGCTTCGGGAGCAAACCGGCCTGACACTGAATCAGTATAAGGAAGCCATCCGCGCCCCCTCGGTGAAAGAGCTATTTCGTACTGGGTTCACCACCTTCGGGTCTGGCAAAAACCAGAAGATCCGCCGGGTATCCACCACCAGAGTCGCATAAAAAGTGAGAAATAAAGAATATATAGGAGATATATAGGAGGAAAAACGATGCTACATGTTGGAACGATTCGTGAAATTTGCAAGCAGCTTAACGAAAACGGCTATCACATCTCGGAGTACACCCTGCGCCTGTGGGTAAAGAACGCTGTCATCCCCGCCGTCTTTACAGGCAGTCGCGCCCTGATCTCTTATGATGCCGTGCGCCGCGTTCTCCTATGTGAGACCGAGAATGCATCCTGAATAAGCTGTGGCGGCCTCTGGAAGCAGGGGCCGCCATACCCCATACAAGTTATCATAAAGGAGAATGTGCTATATGGCCAGTATCAGACTGCGCAACGGAACATATCAGATCACCGTATCGTGCGGGTATGATGTCAAAGGAAAGAAACTATTGGAAACGACGACCTTCACACCAGATCCGGCAATGTCACCCAAGAAGCAGGAAAAGGCGGCGAGGGAGTTTGCGGTGCTTTTTGAGCAGCGGGTGAAAAATGGCCTCGCCATGGACGGCCGCAAGCTGACGTTAGAAGAATTTGCAAACCGGTGGCTATCGGAATATGCAGAAATAAACTTACAGCCGGGGACAGTGTGTAAATACCGTGAGGAACTGCGCGATAAGATCCTTCCGGCTCTGGGACACCTGAAGCTGACGGAGATCCGCCCTCACACGCTGAACACCTTTTACCTGTCCATGCGGAAGGACGGTGCCCGCAAGGATGGTAAAAGCGGAGGCTACAGCCGCGCCAGCATATATAAGACGCATAACGTGCTGTCTTCTATCCTGCGCACCGCCGTAGAGTGGGAGCTGATCGAGAGAAACCCCTGCAACAATGTAAAACCCGCTGCCGCCCCGGATACCGCGGACAATATCAAGTTCTTCACGCCGGAGCAAACGGTATCCTTCCTGCACTATATCGAGCAGCCGCACACATGGGAGGTAAAAGGGCATCAGCGTACGGATGACACAGGGATTCCCTACATGGTGGGGACATACATAAACCAGAAGCGCGTCAGCCGTCAACTGCAAGTGTTGTTCAGTCTGGCGATTTACAGTGGGATGCGTAAAGGAGAGATCCTGGCATTGAAGTGGCCGGATGTCGATTTTACCACCGACACGGTAAGTATCACCAAGGCGGTGACCATGGTAGCAGGCAAGCCGTTCATCAAGGCGCCAAAAACGAAGAGTTCCTACCGGACAGTTACCATTCCTCATACCCTGACAGTGCAGCTTGAGCAGCTGCGGGAAAGTCAGGAGGAATACCGCCGGAAGGTCGGTGATTATTGGAAAGGCGAGGACTTCCTGTTCATTCAGGAGGATGGCCGTATGATGAATTACTCAACACCGTATCATGCCCTGCAAACGATCATTGCGCAGTATAACGCCGATCACGGCCCGGATGACCAGCTGCCGCGTATTCCGTTCCACGGCCTGCGCCATACGTCCGCCACACTGCTGATCTCGGAAGGGCATCAGGATCCACGTACAGTGGCCAATCGCCTGGGCCATGCCCAAACATCGACCACCCTGAACATCTACACCCACGCCTTGCGGGAAGGAGACCGCCGCGCAGCGTCTGCGTTGGAAAGCATCCTCGATCCGAAGAAATAGCGGAAATGAAAAAACGCAGTGTAGCTGAGCACTGCGTTTTTTTGCTGAATAATGCGTTCCAGTAGTCAAATAGTAGTCAAACCGCATTTTTCCTGTGTTGGCGGATAAAACAAGAACCCTGTAACCGTTGCGGTTACAGGGTTTGCGTGGAGCTGCTGGGCGGATTCGAACCGCCGACCTCATCCTTACCAATTATATTTTACCTTGTTGTATCTTGCCGTTTCGTTTATAACTTGCTGTCAGAAAACTAAGCAATATCAACACTTTTGAGATTTTCTTTGTTGTAACTTGTTATAGCTTGATTTTACTCTACCTCAATACTTTTAGCCTGTACCTCAATACTTTGCTCAATACTTCTGAAAAGAGCGACGCAACCGCGTCGCTCTTTTCTTTTATCCGGTCTGTGCCTTTAATGCATCTCTGACTGTCTGTCCCGCTCGCCGGATGGATTCCTCATTCGCATGGGCGTACATCCGAAGTGTAACCGCTGTATCGGAATGGCCTAATCTTTCGGACACGCTGACTACATCTGCGCCGTTGGTGATTGCGATACTGGCCGAACTGTGCCGGAGTAAATGCGGATGAAAATTTTTTACCCCGTATTTCTCCCCAAACTTTTTGAAGTATCGGGTAGGCGATTGCGGGTGCATTGGTTCAGGCGTTCCCTCCTGCGTGAATACCCATTTAGAAACACAGGTTTGAGACTGTTCCGCCCATAGCTGCCGAAGCAGTCCCAACACATCACCGCCGACATCAACCGTGCGCGACCTGCCATTTTTGGGGCTTGTCTCATACACGCCTACCGCAGCCGTATATTGCAGATTGCGCCGGATGGTTATTGTTCCACCCTTAAAGTCAATATCGCACCATTGAAGCCCGCAGCACTCACCACGCCGCAAGCCAGTGTCAGCGGCAAGGTTAACATATACCCGCCATTTCAACGGTTCATTCTCAACGCAAGCCAGTACATAGCTCAGTTCTTTTACTGTTAATGCCTTTTCGCTCTCGTCCTTCGGCGCTTCATCCTTGCGCGGTGCTGGCCGCTTCACCTTTAGCATCGGATTCATGGGAATGCTGTCATCAAGGAACGCCATTTCAAAAACACCGTTTAGGATGTTATATAGTTTGACCGTTGTCGCGTGAGCATATCCCGCCTTTTGAAAGTCAACCAGCATCTTTGACACAATCGCCGGGGTGATCTCCGTTAAGAGCATATTGCCCAGCACCGGGTAAATATGCTTGTCGAAGAACATTCTGTAACTTGATCGTGCGTTTTCGGAGAATGTGGCTTCTTTTGTCGCCATAAAAACACCATCAGCATATTGCCGTAGTGTTTTAAGTTTTGCCGCCTCTGCACGCTCCTCTGCCTCTTTTTGGCGTTCCTCCTCACGGTTTAGAACTTCCCCTTGACTACATTTCAGCTCAAAAGCAGCAGCTTGTTTCGCAAGCTCTCTTTCGGCTGTCCGCTTGCTCCAACCGTCAGGCCAGTACCAGCGCATTGTATAGGGGCTTTTGCCATATCCGCGGGAAACGCTGATCTTGAAAAAGCGTCTCCCGTCTTTTGTTTCCATCAGCTTAGTGCTTGCCATTTTTCCCGCGCTCCTTTCGCAAAATGCGCTTTTTCAGGGAGATCAAACCTTGCTCAATTTCTGTCAGAGCTGCATTTTCGATAATGCGGTCATTAAGCTTTAATGTGCTTGATGTGTAGCCAGTAGCATCACCGCTGTCTTTGATTGTACCATCAGGAAGGACGCGCATTGTTCCGCTATTCCCTCCGTGATATTGTAAAAACCAACTGATTAAATAGACAAGCGGCGCTATGTCCTTGCTCTTTTCCGCCGACCTAAAATCATATATTAGTGCGTCAACCACGGATGTTAATTCTTTTTCAACTCCCCATGCTCTCAGATTGCAAAGCAAGTTTACCGTCTCCTCTGAAAGCCCTGTTGCTTTACAAATGTCCATCGAATCATGTGTACGCTCATCATAGTCTCCAAGCAGATAGCCGCAATCACAAGCAAAGATTCGAGACAATGCAAATATTGTGTCAATGCTGCCAGGAAACGATTTCCCGTTTTCCCAATTTGAAATAGTGTTCTGCTCTGGCCTTTTTTCTGTCTTTGCTTCAATTTTGTCTGCAAGTCCGGCTTGGGTTAAGCCCGCCTTTTTTCTTTCCTTTACCAGTCTCTTTCCAAATTTTATATTCCGCTCGTAAATATCATTCAATTTGATATTCCTCCTTAAATCTATATCAATCTATCGCTATAATAGCATAGCGTTATTACCGTGTCAAGAGTAAGATAAAGACAGAAAAAAGAAAGGAGGAGCTCAGATGTCAGCCCTTACAGATGCCGCACGCGAGGCGCAGAGGGAATACATGAGAGAGTGGCGGCGGAAAAACCCCGATCGCGTCCGAGAAAAAAATAAGCGGTATTGGGAACGAAAAGCCGCCGAAAGAAAGGAGGAACCCACCCATGCCGAGACGAAAGACAAGTCCTGATGCGCCTTACCAAAGTATTACAGGGGCAAGCCGCCTAACCGGTCTTGCACAAGGTTTTATTCGGGAGGGCTGCAAGGCCGGGACGATTCCGCATATTATGTGCGGCGGCGAGTATCGGATCTGTATGCCGTTATTCCTTCGATCTTTGGAGGCGGAAAGCGCGGCGAGTATGAAAGGAGCAAATGCGTGAGTGCAACAGAAAAAGCCCACCCCATCGCGGCAACGATGGAGCGGGCAGCAGGAACAGCGGCTTTTAGCGGGGCAGCTATTTCCTATTTGGATTCTAACACGGCGGATGGTGACCGTCAACCGAAAATTGCCGATCTGCTTTGCAGGGGACAAGAGAACGCCGTCCCGCTCCGTGACTTGTGTAGCATGACCAGTTTCGATGAGCGGACAGTGCGCCGCATGATCGAGCGGGAGCGCCGCGCCGGTATCCCCATCCTATCCAGCGTTGGCGGAACAACCGGCTATTTTCTTCCCGCAAATCCGGCGGAGGTAGAGAGGTTCACAAAATCGATGTTCAGCCGCGCCCGTGAAATCGCGCTGACGGCAAACGCAGTCAGGCGGTGCGCCCTTGACTGATGTATTCCGAGAAACGCGCGAGCGGGTATCAGCGCGGGATGCAGCCCGACACTACGGGCTAACTTTTGACCGTAAAGGCTGGGCATTATGCCCTTTCCATGCCGATAAACACGCCTCTATGAGCTTCAAGAATGGCCGCTTCTGCTGCTGGGTATGCGACATCAAGGGTGACAGCATCGACCTTACAGGCCGCTTGCTGGGGCTTGACGCTATGGGCGCAGTTCGGCGGTTGAATGCCGATTTTGGGCTTACGCTCCCGCTCGACCGGCAACCCACACAAGCAGAGCGGGATGCAGCCCGCCGCTGCCAAGAAATAGCGGAGGCACATAAAGCCTTTGAGAAATGGCGCAGCGGATTTATTCGGCAGCTAAATGCCGCCTGCAGAGTAGCACATATTGCCTTGAAGCACGGCGGGGAGTTTACCGCGCAGGAGGCCGCAGCGGTGCGGATGCAAGCGACCATTGAATATTATGCGGACACGCTGGCCAACGGGACAGCGGAAGATCAAGCGCAAATTTACCGGGAGAGGGGGGCAATCGCAAAATGGATAGAGCCGATTTTGAACGACTGAGCGAGAACGGAGCATTTGCGCCGGATGTGTTCGCCTCCTTCGGTTTCTATTCAGTCCCCGATCTGACGGAGGAAGAACGCAAGCCGCCGGAGTTCATCATTGATGGCATGGTTCCCTGCGGCATGACCTTCCTGTCTGGCGCGCCGAAAATTCGCAAATCCTTCATGGCGTTGCAGATGGCCGCAGCCGTAGCAACCGGCTCCCCATTTTTGGGGCATAGTACCACACAATGCGATGTGGCGTACCTCGACCTTGAGGGCAGCAAAAGCCGTGTTTCTTTCCGTGCCGAGAGAATGTCAACGAAAATCCCGCGAAATGTGTTTATTACAAATACCATCACGGAACGCCTTGCAGACGGCCTTGTGGACAAGCTCCGGCAGCTTCACAGGGCGCGACCCTCTATTCGGTTCATCATCGTGGACACATTCAGCAGGGCGCGGGGTAGCGTCAAGAGCGGCGGTCAAAACGCTTATGATGTGGATGTTGCCCTATTGGAGCCGGTGCAGCGAGTGGCTCTTGAAGAAAATATTGCTATCCTGTTCGTGCATCACGATAAGAAAGGCGCAGGGCTTGCCTCTGATTCCTTCGAGCGGCTTTCTGGGACAATGGGTATCTCCGGCAGTGCTGATTGCGTGATAAACCTTGTAGCAGACGGAAAACGCTTTGACGGCAGGGCAACGATGGAATTTACCCCAAGAGACGCAAAAGGCGGAGAGATTAGCCTTGCATTTGACGAAATATTTGGAGAGTGGCAGCAGGTCATAGACTGCAAGCCCGATCTGCAGGGCAACCCTCTATGTGCATGGATCATCGAACACGCGCCGGAGCGTCAACAGGAGGGCAAGACATTCAGTTACGACACCCTCATAAAATCGGCTTACGGGTGCTTTGTTGATAACCCCGGAGAGGAAGTCAGAAAGCAGCTTGTACCCCGTAAAGAGGAACTATTTTCTGGCTATGGTATCGGCATTCAGATGGGCGTTAAGTCAAACGGTGCGAGGGGCGTTCGCGTTATAAATTTGCTATAACCCGGTGTCCCTGCGTCCCTCTAAGAGGGACGCTCTCGGGAGTAGTTGTTTCCGTCCCTCTCCTATAAAGAAGGACAGGTACCGTCCCTTCTACAGGGACGGAGGGACACAGTTATTTCGGAAATGAGGTGATTTTTTGAGCGGAAGCAGTTCATCCCGTAAAGGGGCAAACGGCGAGCGGGAGCTTGCCGCCGTACTCCGTGAGTATGGATACGATATCGAGCGCGGCGGCTCTATGTCCTTCGGTGAAGTCCCAGACCTTACAGGCTTACCCGGCATACATATCGAGGTTAAACGCCGCGAGAGGTTGAATGTGCCGGAGGCCATGAAGCAGGCGCAGCGGGATAGTGAACGCTTCAAGGATGGAGCACCCACCGTATTCCACCGCCGCAGCCGCGAAAGCTGGCTTGTGACCATGCGCCTTACGGACTGGATAGCCCTTTATTCAGGGAAAAACACGGAGAAAGGAGGTCAAGCATGACAGCAAACGAAGAAAAGGCCGTTGTAGCACTGGCAACCAGCAAATCGCAGGAAGAGGCAGCGCGAAAGTGCGGACTATCTGCCCGCACTCTGCGGCACTACCTCCAAAAGGAGGAGTTTCAAAAGGCTTACAGGGCAGCTTGCCTTGAGCTTACATCAGGCGCGACCAACCGGGCACGACAGTTGCTCTCCCCTGCGCTTGACACGCTGGACGAAGTTATGAACGACGCAAACGCGCCTCCGGCAGCGCGGACAAATGCGGCAAGAATTGCCATTGAAGCCGGACTAAAGTTGACCGAGCAAAACGACATTTTGGGAAAAATCGAAAGATTGGAGGCGCTGATAGGTGAACAACAGCATTAAAGCTCGTCTTGCTGCTTTACAGGCTATTGCAGCCCAGAAGCAAAACGGCGTAGCGATCATGTCGCTGCTGCCGGATGGCGCATGGGCAGCCTGTAGAGGCAGCGGAGCAGTAACGAAAGTGTTCGATACAGAACAGGCAGCGCGGGCATATCTGACCGACTGCGATACCGTTATCGTTATCGACCTATAATCAAAACGAAAGGAATTTTTTGAACATGGAAGCAAACATTGAAACCCGTGAAAGCACCCGCGAGAAAGCCCGTGCCGCTTTGGGGCTTGACTTGAGCAGCGCCCTTGACCTTGTGAGCCGTAGCGACTATGACAGCGAGGAGGCATATCTGGACGCGGCTACAAAGGCCGAGCTGGAACGCAGCAATCCCGAATACCGATCTATCCGCAGCCGCCTGAAAGCTGAACTGCGGCAGCGCACGGAGCAGGAGGAGCGCAAAGCGCAAGGCGAGGCATACAGGGCGATCCGTGCCAGTGTGAGCCTCGACAGCGTAGATCAGAAGAACATCGACACGGAGGCCGCAGACCTCGCCCGCCGCGACCTCGCAGCCGGACGCATTTCCGCTTCTGCGCTGGGTGCAACGATTGAGCAGTACGCCCGTGATCTGAGCGAGAAGAAAAAGGACAGCAAGGCCGCAAATCAGCTTTTTAACCAGCTTCTGAGGGGAGGTAAACTGTAATGAGAGAAACAACAATTCATTGGATGAATGATGAAAAATGCGCCGATGTGTCCACCTGTGATCCCCGGCTGATTGCACAGATTGAGGGCAACGGCGGCAAGCCGATTGCGCAATACAGGGATGGAAGCCGGGAATACCGGATTCCCGTTGAGCTTGTCCAAATCACAAAATAAAAAGCACGGGGGCTGTCTTTTGACAGCTCCCGCACTATCTCAAGTCCCGGATTCCTCCGGGGCTTTTTTTGTATCTACTCTCAGGGACATAGCCACCTTGTCCCGCTGGTCTTGGTTCGTGACTGCACGGGACACAAACGCGGGAATATCCTCTCCTGCCCTCTGTGCGGCCTCCTGTGCGATTTTAAGCGCGTCGGGGGTAAGGATAGTACTCGAACTTCTGTGTGATTCTGCGGCATTCTGTGCCCCGCTTATCCGCTGCTCTGTTGCGCCGATGATATACTGGTTCATGCTTTCACCGGCAGCGGCGGCAGCGGCCTTTACTGTGTCTTTCATGCCCTTTGGCATTGCGATAGATACACGGTCAAGGTTTGCAGCGTCCCATTTTTGTGCGCTCTTCTTCTGCGCCTCTGATACAGCCATGATTTCAACCTTCTTTCCTGTAACCGGGGGGTGCCGCGTTTCACGGCACCCTTTTCCATTTTCCGCATTATAGCATAGTTTGTATATACTTATCAAGTAGATTTGTGCACAAATATTCTACTTAATAATTAGACATTATGTCAATAGACAATCTACTTATTAAGTAGTATCATATAATCACAGCAAGGGACAAGAGATCGAGCGAAGGTCGATAGCCAACGCGACAACATGAGAGCTGGAACGGAGAAGCTTGATAGAAACTCCCAAAGGGATAGATACTCAGAGCCACCAGCCGCCGATCTTACCCAACAAATACAAGGAGGAACAAAAATGAGCATCAACGAAATGGAAAGCAAGTGCCGGGAGCTGCGTGAGCTGCAACGCCTGATTGAAGAAGCGCAGGCAGAGGCCGAGAGCATCAAGGACGCGATCAAGGCCGCTATGGGCGATTCTGAGAGCGTGCAGGCTGGGGAGTATAGAATCACCTACAAGGCCGTAACCACCTCCAGAATCGACACCGCAGCCCTGAAAAAGGCTGTGCCTGATCTGGCCGCGCAGTTCACCAAGACCACCACCGCCCGCCGCTTCTGCGTAGCATGATGGAGACCATCGTAGCGATTGCCGGAGCAATCCAGCTTGCAAACTGGCTCATGGCACTGATTGAGGCAATAGAAAAGCCCTCTGCACCACAGCCGACCAAAGCAAGGCGCAGAGAGCCATAACCACCAACCACCACAGAGAGGCCGGTAACGCCATTATACCGGTCTCCCACCGAAAAGACAAGGAGAAAATATGAAAATCGACTTTAACGGAATTATTGATTTGGAAATACCCGGCGATGACGAGCTTGCAACTGTCTATGATACGGTAAAAGCAACGATGCAGAAAGAGGACACTTTCGATCTGATGGAGGCGATCAAAGAGCGCACGGAAAAGATGGAGGCGCAGGAGGGCGCGACCGGGACTTTTGCAAGCTGGAATTTAATCGACAAAATCACATGGAATGTCAGCGAGGCGTATTGCATGGGCTTTGCTGCCGCGACAAGGACAGTATTTGAGGCAATCGTAATGACCTTAAAAGAGCAGGCGACAGAGCAGGGCGGGAGTGTCGAAGAATGAAATGACTGTCCAGATTTGGACACAGCCGGGGATTTCTCCCCGGCTTTCGTGTGCTCAAAAAAGCAGCTGCCTCAATACTTTGCTCAATACTTTTTTGGGAACTCAAAAAACAAAGGAAAGTAGTTTTTGCTCAAAAAGTTGCAAAAGCATAGCAAGAAGCACCCAAACCGTTAAGTTTGAGTGCTTAATGTTGGAGCTGCTGGGCGGATTCGAACCGCCGACCTCATCCTTACCAAGGATGCGCTCTACCTACTGAGCTACAGCAGCAAAATATGGCGACCAAGAAGGGGCTCGAACCCTCGACCTCCAGCGTGACAGGCTGGCGTTCTAACCAACTGAACTACTTGGCCTTGCTGCGCTTTCGTTGTCTCCGAACTCAAGCTTGTACATTATAGCAAGCATAAGAAAAAATGTCAACACCCAATTTCAAAAAAATTGACATTTTTTTGAAACGGAAAATTCGGCGAATTTGACATGGATTTTACATGACATCGCTTTCTCATTTTACATATCTGCCGTAAGCTGTTAGCTGTGAAGATGAGATATCCAAAAAAGAAAACGATTGAAAAGGAGATCATAACATGAAAAAGCTTATTGCTCTTGTACTGACGGCTGTGCTGGCCCTCAGCCTGGCAGCCTGCGGCGGCGATAGCGCTGCCAACAGCGGCGACAATACTGCCGCGGATAACAATCAGGATACTGCGATTACCGGTACCGTGTCGACAGACGGCTCCACCTCCATGGAAAAGGTGATCGGCGCGCTGGGTGAGTCCTTCATGGCCGCCAACGCCGGTACCACCGTAGGCTACAACCCCACCGGCTCCGGTGCAGGTATCACCGCTGTCAGTGAAGGCCGCTGCGACATCGGTTTGTCCAGCCGTGCCTTAAAGGATGACGAGAAGGCCTCCGGCCTGAAGGAGACCGTGCTGGCCTATGACGGCATCGCCATCATCGTGCATCCCGACAACCCTGTATCCGACCTGACTGTGGAGCAGATCGCCGACATCTACACCGGCAAGATCACCAACTGGAAGGACGTGGGCGGCAATGATGCGGCTATTGTCCTGATCGGCCGTGAAGCCGGCAGCGGTACCCGCGATGGTTTTGAATCCATCACTGACACCAAGGATGCCTGCCAGTATCGTCAGGAACTGACCTCCACCGGCGATGTGATCACCGCTGTCAGCCAGAACCCGGATGCTATCGGCTACGCCTCTCTGGCCGCCGTCAAAGACAGCGTCAAGGCCCTGAACGTGGGCGGTGTGACACCCAGCGAGGCTACCGTTAAGGACGGCAGCTACACGGTGCAGCGTCCCTTCGTGCTGGTGACGAAGGAAGGCGTGACCCTGTCTCCGGTTGCACAGACTTTCTTCGACTATGCTACCTCTGCTGAGGCGGCCCCCATTATTTCCGCTGCCGGCGCGGTATCGGCCAACGGATAACAGAAAACGGTGCGAGGGCGGCATCCTGTGGGGTGCCGCCCCACAGCCGCAGAAAGGAGTGGCATATGAGACATGATAAACGCTTGATGGAGACGGTTATCCACGGAATATTCCTTGTTCTGGGTTTGGTCACTGTAGGGTGTGTGCTGATGATCACCGTGTATCTGGTGATATCCGGTATCCCGGCCATCCGACAAATCGGCCTGTTTCCGTTTCTTTTCGGCCCGGTGTGGGACTCTACGGCGGCAGAGCCAAAATATGGTATTCTATCCTTTATCCTTACCAGTATTTACGGCACGGCGGGAGCCATTGTGCTGGGTGTGCCGGTGGGATTTCTGACAGCGGTGTATTTGGCTAAGGCGGCCCCGAAGAGGATGAAAACGCTGGTGTCGTCGGCGGTGAGCCTGCTGGCGGGTATCCCCTCTGTGGTTTACGGCCTTGCGGGTATGCTGGTACTGGTGCCCGGTATCCGAAAACTTTTCCGTGTCCCGGACGGCGCCAGTCTGCTGGCGGCTATTATTGTGTTGGCTGTCATGATCCTGCCCTCCATTATCAAAGTGTCCATGACGGCGCTGGAGGCAGTGCCCAAGGAGTATGAGGACGCCTCGCTGGCTTTGGGCGCAACCCCTACGGAGACGTGGTTCCGGGTGTCTGTTCCCGCCGCCAAAAGCGGTATTGCCGCGGCGGTGGTTCTGGGTGTGGGCCGTGCTATCGGCGAGGCGATGGCGGTTATCATGGTGTCCGGCAACGCCCCCAACATGCCAAGTCTCTTCCAAAGTGTCCGTTTTCTGACCACCGCCGTGGCCAGCGAGATGGCCTATGCCGGACAGGGCCTGCAGCGGCAGGCGTTGTTCTCCATCGCGCTGGTACTGTTTTTGTTCATTATGCTGATCAACGCGGCGCTGAATTTCTTTCTCAAGCGCAGTAAGGAGGGATAAACCATGGAGAACGGCACAATTTCCCGCCGCAGGGTATATGGCGGCGTTATGCGGGTGCTGATGGCTGTCAGTGTGGGATTGACCTGTGCGCTGGTGCTGTTTATGATCGGCTATGTGCTGTATAAGGGACTGCCCAACCTGAGTTGGCCGCTGCTGAGCACCAAACCCAGCTATCTCAGCGGTACCATCGGCATTCTGCCGGATATTCTCAACACAGTATATATCGTCATTGCCGCGCTGCTGATCGTGCTGCCGTTAGGCGTGGGTGCGGCAGTATACCTGACGGAATATGCCTCCAATAAGAAACTGGTGGCGGCCATTGAATATGCCGCCGAGACGCTGTCCGGTATCCCCTCTATTATTTACGGTTTGGTGGGTATGTTGTTTTTCTGCCAGTTTATGGGTTTGCAGACATCACTGCTGGCCGGAGCGCTGACACTGGTGATCATGAATCTGCCCACCATTATGCGTACCACGCAGGAGAGCCTGAAAACCGTTCCCCAGAGCTACCGTGAGGGTGCTTTCGGGTTGGGAGCAGGCAAGTGGCGGGTCATCCGCACGGTGGTGCTGCCCGGCTGCGTGGATGGCGTGATCACCGGCTGCATTCTGGCGGTGGGCCGCATTCTGGGTGAGACGGCGGCACTGCTGTATACGGCGGGTTTTGCCCACAACCTGTATAATTTCAAGGATGGCCTTGAAAACGCGGGTGCGACCCTTTCGGTTGCACTGTATGTCTATGCCAAAGAGCAGGGCGAATTTGACGTCGCCTTTGCCATCGCCGCCATATTGATGGTTCTGGCGCTGGTGATCGACCTGTCCGCCACACTGGTGGGCAAATACTTTCAAAGGAGGAGAAACATATGAGCGACATTATGACGGTCAATGACCTGTGCCTGTGGTACGGCCAGACGCAGGCGCTGAAAAATGTCAATATTACCATTCCCGAAAAGAGTATTACCGCGCTCATCGGCCCCTCCGGCTGCGGCAAGTCGACCTTCCTCAAGACGCTGGACCGGATGAACGATCTGATCCCCGGCGTGCGTATTACCGGAAAGGTTTGCTATCAGGGACAGGATATCTTTGCCCCGTCGGTGGATGTAAACCATCTGCGCAAGGAGATCGGCATGGTGTTCCAGAAGCCGAATCCTTTCCCGATGAGCATCTATGACAACATTGCCTATGGCCCGCGCACCCACGGCATTACCGCCCGGGCACGGCTGGATGATATTGTGGAGCGGTCGCTGCGGGGAGCGGCTATCTGGGATGAGGTAAAGGATCGCCTGAAAAAATCGGCGCTGGGTCTGTCCGGCGGTCAGCAGCAGCGCCTGTGTATTGCCCGGGCGCTGGCAGTAGAGCCGCAGGTGCTGCTGATGGATGAACCCACCAGCGCACTGGATCCCATCTCTACCTCCAAGATAGAAGAGCTTGCCACGGAGCTGAAAGAGCGGTATACTATTATTATTGTGACCCACAACATGCAGCAGGCCGCCCGCATCTCTGACCGAACCGCCTTTTTCCTGCTGGGTGAGCTGGTGGAATACGGCGATACCGAGCAGATCTTTGCCCAGCCCCGGGATAAGCGGACGGAGGATTATATCACAGGGAGGTTCGGATAAATGAGAAGTCGTTTTGATGAGCAGTTGGCGCTGCTGAACCGCGAGATGATCGAAATGGGCGCACTGTGCGAAGAGGTGATCGCTTCCGCGGCCAAGGCGCTGCTGGAGGGAGATACGGCGCTGGCCGCGCAGGTAAAACCCCGGGCAGGGGAGATCGACCACAAGGAACGGGATATCGAGTCTCTTTGCCTGAAGCTTTTGCTCCAGCAGCAGCCGGTGGCCCGCGATCTGCGCCAGATCTCCGCCGCCCTGAAGATGATCACGGATATGGAGCGCATCGGCGATCAGGCCGAGGATATCGCAGAGATCGTAGGCTTTTTACAGGGGCGCTCCGGCGAGGAGTGCGCCTTTGTGGGCCATATGGCCTGCGCCGCCATCTCCATGGTCACGCTCAGCGTAGATGCGTATGTGCGCCGAGATACGGCGCTGGCCTGTGAGGTCATTGCCCGGGACGATGTGGTGGATGAGGATTTCCGTCATGTCAAGGCGGCGCTGATCGACTGGATCGCCAAGCGGCCGGAGGATGGCGAATACGCGCTGGACCTTTTGATGATCGCCAAATATCTGGAACGCATCGGTGACCATGCCACCAATATTGCCGAATGGGTGGTGTTTGCCGTTACCGGCGTTCACAACGGGGAGGAAATGACATGATCTGGTGCGTGGAGGATGACAGCGGCATCCGCGAGATCGAGGTGTATACCCTGAATTCCACAGGCTTTGAGGCCCGCGGCTTTGCCGACGGCGGCAGCTTTCGCGCCGCACTGGAAACGGAACTGCCGGAGTTGGTGCTGCTGGATGTGATGCTGCCCGGAGAGGACGGCGTTTCGCTGCTGCGCTTTTTGCGCCAGACGCCGCGTACCCGCGATGTTCCCGTTATCATGGCCACAGCCAGGGGAATGGAATACGACAAGATCCAGAGCCTTGATCTGGGGGCGGACGACTATCTTGTTAAGCCCTTTGGCATGATGGAGATGGTCTCCCGCGTCAAGGCGGTGCTGCGCCGCTGTGCGCCTGCGCGGCAGAGCCGGTGCCTTTCCGACGGCGATGTGACGTTGGATCCCGACAGCCACATCGTTACGGCGGCCGGTGAACGGGTGAGCCTGACATATAAGGAATTTGAGCTGCTGCGGCTGTTTCTGTCCCATCCCGGTATGGCGTTCACCCGGGATCAGCTGTTCAACGACGTCTGGGGCGCGGACTATGTGGGTGAGAGCCGCACGGTGGATATGCATATCCGGACCCTGCGGCAGAAGCTGGGGCCGTGCGGCGGGCACATCGCAACGGTTCGCGGCGTGGGTTACCGCTGGGAGGAGAAGTCATGACGAAAAAAATCTTCCGCTCCATGGTGATCACTGCCGGTACGGTGCTGTTGGCCGGCATGGTCATTATCATGGGATGCCTTTATGAATATTTCTGCGGCGTGCAGGAAAAACAGCTCCGCGATGAACTGGGACTTGCCGCTGTTGCCGTGGAGCAGGGGGGAGAGGGGTATCTCCGTTCCCTGCATTCTGACCGCTACCGCCTGACGTGGGTGGCGGCGGACGGCACCGTGCTGTATGATACGCAGGCGGATGCCGCCACCATGGAAAACCATGCCCAGCGGCAGGAGATCCAGCAGGCGCTGTTGGCAGGGCAGGGCGAATCCAGCCGGTTTTCCGCCACGCTGCTGGAGAAAACCCTGTACAGCGCCCAGCGCCTGACGGACGGCACCGTGCTGCGTATTTCCATCAGCCGTGCTACCGCAGGGGTGCTGGTGCTGGGGATGCTTCAGCCGTTTCTGGTGGTGTTGGCGGCGGCGCTGGTGTTGTCGGCACTGTTGGCCAGACGCTTGGCGCATCATATCGTGGAGCCGCTTAACAGCCTTGATCTGGAGCATCCGCTGGATAATGATACCTATGAAGAACTGTCTCCGCTGTTGGGCCGTATTAACCAGCAGCGCCGCCAGATCGATACGCAGATGCGGGAGCTGCAGCGCAAGCGGGATGAGTTCGGCCAAATCACCGGGAATATGAAAGAGGGACTTGTGCTGTTGAATCAACAGGGCAGTATCCTCAGCATCAATCCGGCGGCGCGCACCCTGCTTCATGCCGATGCCGCCTGCCTTGGACAGGATTTTTTGACCGTTGACCGTAGCAGTGATGTGAGCCATGCCCTGCAAACCGCTATGGAGCAGGGTCATAGCGAGATCCACACGCTGCGTGGCGACCGGGAGTACCAGCTGGATATTAGCCGCATTGAGTCCGACGGCAGCGCCACCGGCGCAGTGGTGCTGGCCTTTGACGTGACGGAACAGGCGTTGGCTCAGCGCAGCCGCCGGGAATTTACCGCCAATGTGTCCCACGAGCTGAAAACGCCGCTGCAATCCATCATGGGCAGCGCGGAACTGATGGAGAACGGCTTGGTCAAGCCGGAGGATATGCCCCGGTTTATTGGCCGCATCCGCAGCGAAGCGGCCCGTTTGGTCACGCTGATCGAGGATATTATCCGCCTGTCCCAGTTGGATGAGGGCGTAGAGATGCCTGTCGAGCCGGTGGAACTTCATGCGCTGGCCGAGGAAACGGCCGCTTCTCTCCGTGAGGCGGCTGATGCCAAAAAGGTGACGCTGTCCGTCATCGGAAGCGCGGCGACGGTGTGCAGTGTCCGACGCCTGCTGTCCGAGATTATCTATAATCTGTGCGATAATGCCATCAAGTACAATGTCCCCGGCGGCAGCGTTACCGTGGATACCGCGCCTTGTGAGGGCGGTGTGATCCTGACGGTATCCGACACGGGTATCGGTATTCCGCCGGAGCATCAGAGCCGGGTGTTCGAACGGTTTTACCGGGTGGACAAGAGCCACTCCCGCCAAAGCGGCGGTACAGGATTGGGACTGTCCATTGTCAAGCACGCTGTGCAGGATCTGGATGGTGCCATTCATCTGGACAGCACACCCGGACAGGGGACATCTATTCAGGTGACCATCCCCGACAAGAGCGCTGAAAACACATAAAAAACAGGAGGTCACACGGGGTGTCCCAATAAGAAAACATTGTTGGGTTTGAAAGAAACGGTATAGCTTCGGCTATGCCGTTTCTTCATTTTGCCGGATATCGAATACCCTGGACATTTCCAAGATACCGATGCCCTTGTAGTAAATATCGACTTCCTGTTTGCGGTTGGTTTTGCTGTGGGGATCGGTGGCTGCGTGTACGACGATCTTCTCCACAAACTCATGCAGGATATGGGGTGTCAGTTCCGGGATTTCTGTGTACTTTCGGACAATGGACAGAAACCGTTCCACATTGGCACACTTGCTTTCCTCCTCCTGGATTTCTTCCCGGAGGCTGTTTGCTTGGGTCTGCAAGGCTGCCTGCTCTGCTTCATAGTCAGCGGACAGTTTCTTGAACCGTTCGTCTGTCAGTTTGCCCGTGATATTGTCCTCATACAAATGCTTGAAGATTCTATCCAGCTCCGAAATCCGTTTCTCTGCATCGGTCAGGAGCTTCTTCTTTTTGGCAAGGCCCTTGCTTCTCTCCTTCTCGTCCATATCCATGACCATCTTCACAAACTGATCTTCCTGTTCCCTTGCATAGGAAACAACCTTACAGAGATTTTGCAGTATCAGTTCTTCCAGAATGACCGTCCGTATGGAATGGGTGGAGCCGCATATATCCCGGCTTTTCCGATACCCCGCACACAAATAATACTCCTGCTCCCGCCGGAAGCCGGTTGCCCTGCATTGGTACATGATTGAGCCGCAGTCAGCACAGAACATCATGCCGGAAAACATCCCCATCTCTCCCATTTTGGTTGGCCTGCGCCGGGTCTGCCGTGCCAGTCTTACCGCATCGGCAATGGATTCCGTCCAGATCGGTTCGTGGGTATTCTCAAAGATCACCCACTCACTTTCGGGATTCTGAATCTTCTTTTTGCTTTTGTAGGATTTCTTCGTGGTTTTGAAGTTTACTGTGTGCCCCAGATATTCCCGCCAGCGGTCAAGGATATGGGCAACTGTCGAAGCATTCCAGCCATAGGGATCATCCTGCGGTTTTACATTGCAGTTGATACCCTTACTTTCGTAGTAAGCGGCAGGGGTAAGGATCTTCCGCTGCTTCAACAGCCTTGCGATTTGAGAAGGCCCGTATCCGTCCATCACATACAGACCAATATCATAAACCACATTGGCTGCATCGTTGTCCCGTACCCATTGCTTCGGATTGGCAGGGTCTTTCATATACCCGTAAGGTGCATTGGTGGTCAGGTGTTCTCCCGCATTTCCTTTGACCTTCATAACGGCCCGGATCTTCTTACTTGTGTCCTTGGCGTACCACTCGTTGATGATGTTCCGAAACGGGGTAAACTCGTTGTCGCCCTGCTTACTGTCCACTCCATCGTTGACAGCAATAAAGTGAACATCGTGCTCCGGGAACATGATCTCAGTATACATTCCCACTTGCAGGTAGTCACGGCCCAGACGGGACATATCCTTGATAATGACCCGCTTGACAATACCTGCTTCAATGTCCGCAATCATTTCCTGGAACCCAGGGCGGTTAAAGGTGGTGCCGGAGATGCCATCGTCAATATAAAAACGGATATTCTTCCAGCCATGGTCAAGGGCATACTTCTGTAAAATCTTCTTTTGATTGATTATGGAATTACTGTTGCCCTGCAATTCATCGTCACGGGATAAGCGGCAGTAGAGGGCAGTAACGGCCTCTGTGCTCATGACGGCATAAGGAAATTGCAGCACGGCAGCGGTGTTTGACTGATCGTACATAATAACCTCCAATCTTTCAGCCAAACACGGTATGAAGTTCAATTACATTCTACCGTGCTGTTTTGGATTTGTCAGCCTGTTGGAGGATATTTTGTTTCCGGGGATCGTCTCAGTTCGTCTTTGATAAGCCGCTGCACCTTATCCTTGACGGTATCTGTTGCCGGATCGGGAAAGTAGGAATTGACCGTAAAGGTGGTGTTTCCGATCCGCACCTTGCTTCGCAAGGGCGGGGCATATTTCTTTCGGTTGTCGGTATCATTTTTCATAAAATCAGGGCCTCCCTTCACCTATTACTGGTGCTGGGAGGCCCTGTTTTGGCCATTATTTACGAAAGAAATCACAAGAAATTTCCAATACGAAATTAGGGAGATAAAACGAAAAAGAAACGATTAGCAAGCACAGCAAGTGAGTACCCACTTGCTCTATACTTGCTCGTAGAGCAAGCACAGTAAGTGTAGCCACACTCAAAATTGGCATGCCTCCCAAACCCTAATTTTGATAGTTTATGTTTTTATTATTGCAGATGTTTCTAATATGTGCTATCATAATATACAGAAGGGACTATTTTGAAAATATAAAACTTTTATTTTATATTTTCAAAAATAAGTTTTAATTTAGCAAGGAGTACCATGATGACTATTTCTGAACAGATAAAAGTTCTATGCGTGCGTTCCAATATTAGTGTAGCGGAATTAGCAAGACGCATGGGAACTACACCCCAAAATTTCAACTCAAAAATGAAACGAGAAAGCTTTACTGTTTCCGATTTAGAGTATTTGGCCGAAACGGTTGGGTGCTCTTTTGAGCGACACTTTGTCCTTCCGGATGGCGAGAAGGTTTGATAGGAGAATAAAAATGAATATGTTACATTTTAAGAATAATCTGCAAAATCGTGATGTGATATCTCTTTTCTCTGGTGCAATGGGTCTTGATATAGGCCTTGCAAAGGCAGGACTTAATATTGCTATTGGGCAGGATTTTGATGCCGCATGTGTTGCAACCATGCGAGCAAACGGTCATAAAGTTTTAAGCGGAGATATCCGTGACATTGATCCGGCGGATTTACTTGAACAAGTGGGATTGGCTCCTGGCGAACCATTCTTGATTTGTGGTGGTCCACCATGTCAACCGTTCTCAACTGCAGGAAAGAGATTAGGCATCAATGATCCCCGAGGAAGCCTTTTTATGGACTTCATTCGAATGATTGATTATATCCGTCCACGATTCTTCATTATGGAAAATGTGAAAGGGATTATGTCTGCTCCTTTGAAACATGTTCCTCTTGCAGAACGAGATAAAAATGATCCAGAGCAGCGACTGGGCACTGTTTTGGATGTTATTCTATCCGAATTCCAAAAACTTGGTTACAAAACCGTGTACGGCGTATTGGATGCTGTAAATTATGGTGTCCCTCAATTCAGAGAACGATTTGTTTTGATTGGAAGTCGTGATAATGAAGATATTTTCATGCCAATTCCAACGCATTTTCAAATGCATCAGGATGCATCCTATCGCTGGCAAACATTGGGAGATACCATACGGGATTTAGAGCATGATTGTGGTGAGTGTGCTGCTTTTGGCGAAGATCGGTTATCTTTTCTAAAACTCGTTCCCGAGGGTGGGAACTGGCGCGACCTCCCCGTCGATTTGAAGCAAATGGCTATGGGAGGTGCTTTTGAATCGGGCGGGGGTAAAGTAGGTTTTTACCGTAGGCTATCTTATAATCAGCCCTCTCCTACATTGGTTACATCACCCGTACAAAAGGCAACTATGATGTGTCATCCCACGCAAAATCGCCCTTTGAGCATACGAGAATATGCTCGAATCCAGCAGTTCCCTGATGATTGGATTTTCATGGGAACAAGTGCAGAGAAATATCGACAAATCGGTAACGCTGTCCCGGTTGGCCTTTCTGAAGCATTAGGCAAAGCTGTCCTATCTGTTGCGGATCAAACTGCTGCAATTCAAACAAAAAGATTCAGAGGAACAGATATCCACCAAAAACTTAAGATTGCGCTTGAAATAGGAGGAAGTTGCTATGTCCATAAATGATTCTTACAACGAAGAAGCTATTGTAGAGGCTATTGCCGTTGCATTGGATAATTTCTACACCAACCTGATTAAGAAAGTGGACAGTTTGAATATTAAAGCTGTAATGAAGCGCAAAAACCCGTATCTTTTCCGAGCCAAAGCCATGAATGGTGCGGCTCAAATAATTGATGCAATCCTTGCTGCTTTCGTATCTTCTTCCGAGGAAACGATTTTTGGTAATGTGTTTTTTGAACCTATTGCCACAGCAGCAGCTCAGGGTCAAAAAGCATTAGCCGAGGGTGTTGACATTATGGTAGAACGCGATAACACCATTTATGCTATTGCGGTAAAATCGGGAACAAGCGTTTTCAATGCTGATAGCCGCAAAAAGCAGGAGCAAAACTTTATGGCCGCAAGCAAATTGGCCCAGCAGGCAAAAAAACGTTTTGTTCCTATTGTTGGATATGGCTATGGCAAGAAGAAGACTTCTAATCGTGGTTTGCCTAAATTCTACATGGAGCTGGCAGGAAAAGATTTCTGGACTGAATTAACAGGTGACGAAGAATTTTATATTAAGCTAATTCGTTATATGGATAAATTACCGGAGAAGTATGTGGAAGATTTTGACGCCTCTTATCAGAAGGCCTCGAATCGCTTGGTTCGGGAATTTACACAACAGTTTTGCTTTGATGATGGAAGTATTGACTGGGAGAAACTTGTTGAGTTTAATTCCGGGAATTAACTTATAGGAGGAAGCGGCTATGCGGGAAGCCCTTAAAAATGCTGTACAAAGTGCTATTCTGTTTGAATGCCAGTTGCCACACCAAGAGAGTGGCTTAGGCAAGTCGTGCCTTTCCTCTCAAAATGACATTTGCTTTAATAACACAGACCCCCAAGAGATTGCAAAAGTTATATATAATGGCATTGTAGAGTTTGCATTAAATGAATACGAAATCAATTATGATGATTTGGAGCGCGAGCAAAGAAGGGCCATTCTTAGCCGAATCCGGTACAATCCTACTGCAGATAACTCTGCTAAATTGAAATATGGCTTTTATGGTGAGGTATTATTGGATTTGATTTTGCGGGTATTTCTCCAAACAAGTGTCGTTGCTGCGCGGGGATATTTTTACTCACCCATTGAAAATAGTGAGGCTAAAGGCTTTGATGCTTTCCATTTGTTGGAGCGCGACGGAAATATCGATCTATGGTTTGGGGAAGCAAAATTCTATTTGCGGTACAAGGATGCAATAACCCCTGTAATGGAGAAGTTGGGAACCTCGTTATCAGATGGTTATTTGAATCGGAATTTGATAGCAATCATAAATGAACGGGATCACCTCTCTGTACATAATACCCAGCTGAATAGCCTGTTGGACTCTTGGTTTGAAAATCCCAGTATCAATTTGGCACAGGAAATGCAGAACCGGGGGATACGGTTAATCTACCCAATATTTATCGCTTATGAAAAAGCTAACAGAGATGCATATCATCAAAGCATTAAAAAGTGTATCGATCATATTGCCGCAGAATATGCACGGATCGGCATTAGCATTCCCGCTACATTCGATTATCGACTTTTCTTCATCTTCTTACCGCTGTCAGAAGTCAAGCAAATCAAGGAGAGTGTGATTCAATGGATAGATTCACAAGAACCGCTGATATAATTAAGGCGTATTACAGTTATAAACAAACAGCGGACTCTGCTACATTTGTCAAAAAAGTGTGCAGTTTCTTTGACTTTATCAAGGACGAAAGTTTGTCTGATGCTGATTTGAATTTGCTCTTATTTTTAGCAAATGAAGCTGGTATTCCTCAATACTATGATCTGCTAAAATCAAAGTTCACGAATGCCGAGATTGGTGATGAAAGTATCAATTCACTTACCATGAGTGCTTTGTTCCATGATGCTAGTCTGATTAGGGGTGATAGTAAACTGCATCGTTATCAAAAACATGTTCTTGATAGCTTTGTGGCCACGCAGCGAAACCGTTATGTTTTAACTGCACCTACATCCTTTGGAAAAACTTTCTTGGTCTACGAGATTATCCAAAAGATGCAATATCAGAATGTACTTTTGATCTTTCCTGCAATAAGCCTATTATCCGAAAACTATGCTCGCCTCTGTAGTTGGGAAGCCTTTAGTGACTATGCCATTCACTCATTAAGTGAAGAAGAATTTGATATTACTCAGAAGAATATATTCATTTTTACTCCCGAGCGTTTTTTGTCCTTTATGGATTCACATCAGCACCTTCACTTCAATTTTGCTTTTATTGATGAAGTCTATAAAATTGATAACAGCTTTGTTATCGATCAGGAAACATCGGGAGAAAATGAGCGTGATACAGCTTATCGTCTGGCATTAGAATTTATTTGCAACCTAACAGACAATATGTTACTGGCAGGTCCGTATATGGCTCTGCCGACAGCAGAAACAGAACTACATAAATCCTTTAATGATTTTGCTCGCGATAATGGTTTTGTTTTCTTGCGATATAATCAATTTGAAATCGTCTCAAAAGAATATACAACAGTTAAAAGCAGACAGCAATACATCATCGACAATATTCCGGTTGAAATCGGTTCAGCGAGTAAAACGCAGAAGATTGCCAATATTATTCTGGCGTTAAGTTCACCCACAGAAAACACTATAATTTATTGTAATCGAAAATCTGACACAGAATCGTATGCCAGACAGTTGTTAAACAACCAAGAACTCATTTCCATATTTCAGGAGAGATGTTCAGCGGTAGATGCACCTGTTTATGAAATATTTTTGGAGCATTTACAGAATACTTTTGGAGACGACTGGATTGTATTGAAAGCATTAAAAGGAAGAATAGGAATTCATCACAGCCTTGTGCCCAAATATATTCAAAAAGAAATCATCAGTTTATTTAACTGTGGTGCATTGATTTGCCTCTTTTCGACCACTACAATTACCGAGGGTGTTAATACATCAGCTAAAAATATAATCATTACCTCGGGTAAAAAAGGTACAAAAAACCTTAGACAATTTGATGCCAAAAATATCGCTGGCCGAGCAGGTCGTTTCCAGCAACATTATTCAGGAAGAGTTATCGACTTAAATAATGGCTTTGAGGATATCGTTAACAGAGAGCCAGAATTGTTGGAACACAAAAATTATGATATCAACGCCCCAAAGACAGATGTTGACTACCAAATTACAAAGGATCAGTATTTGTCTGGGGCGGATCTTCTAGAGAAAGAATCGATATCTTTACGAGTTGAGGCATCAGGAATTCCAACCAATGTTTTTAACAGCTTTAGAGTTGTTGGGCCCAAGGACAAACTGTTGCTTTATGAACGAATAGAGAGTATGCCCTGGTGGACTATTGAAGAAATTAAGCGAGTTTCTACCAAATTGGCACGAACTAACGCCAGAAGTTTGCATTGGAGTGGTTTTCAAACTATTCTTAATCTGATATTCCCTGTTGTGCGGGAAGAAAAGCTTAAGCAACTTATTAGTTTCCGAGTAGGAGATCAACAACAGTATTCTTTAGTAACTGTACTATTAAGCTCATATCTTGAAGGTGGATTTATGTCGATGGTTGATTATTATACTACCCGTCGAAACCCGCCTAAAACCAAAGATGAAGCAATACGAACAGTTGCTGATTTTGTCTATAATGTTTTCAAATACCATTTGGTAAAATATCTTGGCTTATTTGATGTTTTCTTTAGATACCGGGTTTCGGTTCTTGAAAATGTTGATATGGATAGTGTCCCTGGATTGGGCCTGCTGATGCAGAAGCTTGAGTACAATGCACTTTCTCCTACTGCGCGCAAAGTAAGCGACTATGGTGTTCCTTTTAAGCTTATTGATTGCTATGATAGCCAAGCAGAATATGATAAGGAACAGTTTGATGCTTACGAGAAACGAGTTGACGAGCAAGTAAGCAGACTATTCCAATAAGCAAATAGGTACGTATCAAGGACTACTGAAACATATTTTGTGAATTAGCAAATCCACAAAATATAGTAAAGGGTTAAGATAAACGGCTCCGCCGCCCTTGACAATTTCCTGTGTCCTTGCTGTATGGTAGTCAAGAGGGCGCAAGCGGATAAAACGCTTGCGCCCTCAAATGATTATGTTTGTTACCTCTAATGCAGATTTCAAGGGGTGCCCAGATTTAAGGCTCCCTTTGGAACACCATAAATGGACACATTTGGCCCAAAAGTAGGCAGATAATACGATCACACTCCCCGCCCCATAAAAAGGTGAGACAAGGGAAGAACCCCTCGATTTTCAACCGTTATTGCTGCACTTTTTCGATGGATCCCGAAAAAAGCCATAGTGCATAACGGATCGATACATGCCTGTTACATAAAAATACAGTTTTGTTCTTTCATCTTCGCATCCTATCTAATCCTCTATCTGTATTTTCGTTCATAGGAACGGATAAGGATAGGATTGATATATCTATATTTGATTATTTAGTATTTAATATATAAGTATTTAATTGTGCGGGATTTCCCTGTACAGGATTTCCCTGCTTAGGTTACAATGCCTTTTTGAGGCAATTTGAAAAGTGTTGATTTTTTGAATTTTATCCTTCTGTAAGCTACCGAACATAGGAGCATGAGAAAAGATATGCCCCCACCTTAATTCGGGTCACACAGAGCCGCAGAACGCCCGAAACGAACGCAAAACACCACATCTTCTCGGACAGTACAGGAAAAGAGTGCCGATACTTGCGTATCAGCACCCTTTTTTCCTGTCAGTATTTGATTTTGAACTTTCCACACCGCGTTTGTACCTATGAAAACATTGATTTACTGACGATTGCTCATTGTTTTCTTATTAGGTACGC
>ERZ773235.449-NODE-449-length-54168-cov-9.863138_pt1 | contig 54168 bp, 47 predicted proteins | sample MGYA00580522_ERZ773235 | MGnify/ENA primary metagenome ERZ773235 (study PRJEB29015, sample SAMEA2737797) | human gut metagenome | biome: human gut; feature: human-associated habitat; material: faeces | place: China | collected 2012 ...
TGACACTATCTAAATCACATCCTAAAGAACTTAAATAAGGACCCGTCATTCCTGCGTCCCGTCCGATTTTCGGAGGATCGAACGGAAAGGGTTTGAGCCTTACTTCTTGGAATTCAAAACTGCCTGCAGCAGGGCAAGGGTCTGGTCGTCGTTGAACGCGTTTTCGCTGGAAACGTCGAATTTAACATTGTAGTCGGTGATGATCCGCAGCGCGCCGAGGTAGCCGTCCATATCCGCGGCGGCACCCTTGTTGGTGGACTTCATATATTCCTTGACCCCCGGATCGGCTGTCATCTTATTAAGCAGGCTCCTAACACCATTGATGCTCGTAGGAGGCGTTTTCATTGCGTTCTTAAACTCTTCGCTGGTGACATAGTTGGAGTTTGCAAAGCCGACCATGGTACCGTACATCAGGGCAGCCGTGGGCAGCGTGCCGTTTTCTCTCATAACGGCGTCGATACCTTTAGTATTGAACGTGTTCAGAACGGATTCCGCAGTCATGCCATTCGCCTTGGAGGCGACATAAAGGACGGTGGCGTTGGCGATCTGCGTGGGGTTGAGGTCATTGAGGTGCGTTTTTCCCGTCTTACGCAGCAGATCTTCCTTGAACTGATTAAACTCATCAGAATCTTCTCCGCCCATATAGTTGGCCAGTTTTTTCACCGCGGCTTCCCCTGTGACACCATTGAGAAAACCGGTTTTAAACAGGTTGGAAAGGTTGTTGGCGGTATTTGCCAGCTCCACTTCGTGGCCGCTCAGATTGGACTGCGTGAATTTTTCGAGATTTGGCTTCTGCGTATCATCCAGATCGACCGACTGAGCGGGCAGGGCGATTGTTCCGTAAGTGCCGTTCGCGTACTTATCCGTGCGGTACTTCACCGTGGTTGCCCAGTTATCGCCGAAGGCGTTTTTAAGCCACGTCTTAACGACATCCGGGTTGCCGGAAGCGCCGACAGATTCGACGGAAGCGCCCGTCGTAGTGACGATCACGCGGCCCGTTACGCCGGGATTCTCATACTTGCCGATCTCACCGGCGTAGATGATGTTGCGATACAGAGTCTCGTCCAGACCCTCGTTGGTGCGCTTAATGTAGCCGCCGTAGCCCACCGTGCCGATGCCGGCTAAAATGCCGATGATCGCGATGACCACGACAAGCTCTACCAGCGTAAAGCCTGCTTTGTCACGCAGCTTGTTCCTCACTTGCTTTTTCATGTTGTATCCTCCTCAATATATTTGATTTCTTTTTGAGAATTATATGAACAGATGATTACTCTGTGGTTTCCTTTCCTGTCTTCCAGTTCAGCACGCCGTAGCCCACAATGCGCTTATCGTTCAGATCGTAGCGCTGGACGGCGACCCTGCCGCCGCTGTTGCCCTCGATGGTGTAAAGGAAATTCCCTTCCACGCACAGCACCGCGCCGACGTGGTCCGGGTCCTTGACGCCGTCCGGGTCGGTTCCCCCGTCCCAATCGAAAAAGACGTAGTCGCCGGGGATGGGCTTATTGTTGGTGTCACCGCGTTCGCGCCACATACGGCTATTCTTGAATTTCTCCATGCCCTCATCCACGTCTGCGAAGCTGGGCGGATCGCCGTTGATGGAGGCTTTCTGCTGATCGGCTGCCCACGAGAGGAAGCAGCCGCACCAAGGGGTGTATTGGTTCCAGCCGGGGTGACCCTCGTAGCCGTCGATGTACCATTCGGAGAAGTATTTGTATCGGCTCGTATCCCCCTTGAGGATATTTCCCCTGCTGTCATACTGGTCCGCAAGCGTCTTTAAAAACGCGAAGCGCGCCGCCTTTTCCTTCTCGGACAATTTAGTAGACTCCGGCAGGGTGGGCTCTTTCGTCAGGATATCTTCCGCATCCGCTTTGCCGACGCTGTCACCCTCGATCCCGGTTCGACAGAAAACGGAGGTGCTGTAGCTGTGCGCCGCGGTCGCGAAGGTGAAGGTCACGAGGCTGCCGTCCAGATCGACCCGCGCGCCGCGCAGGTTGTCGAGCAGCACCTGATCGCCGCTCGTGCCGCTGCGGAGCTTACCGCTGTTGTAGCGCAGCAGCACCGCGCCGGGAGTGCCGTCGGCAGTCTTTCCCTGTAGTTGCCAGCCGTCGGAGAGCGGCTCCACGCGGTAGATCTTGCCGCTGGCGGAGAGATCCTCCAGCGCGGAGAGCACGATGCGCACGGTCTGCTGCTCGCCCGCCTCCTTCTGCGTTGTTTGATGCACCCGCAGTCCGAGCAGCATCAGCGACGCTGCGGCTGCCAGCACGATGGAGCTGACAGCGACGGTCACCAGCAGCTCGACCATGGTAAAGCCGCTGTTGTTTCGTTTCATCCGCTCGCCCCCCCCTTTTCCGCTGTCAAGTGGGTGATGGTATAGGTGTTGTAGTGGTGCGTCGCCTTGCTGACCTTAGCGGCGTACTTTATGACCTTTGTGGTCGTTCCGTCGGGCAGCGGTTGCGTCGTCGTTTCTTCATCGTAAACGTAAGCGAGCTCCATGCGGATCTCTGTCTTGATGCAAACGGCGCCGTTCGCGCAGGTGAGCGGAAAGGTGCAGGAATTGCTGTCGGTAATGGTGTCATCAGGGTCGTAATTGCAGCTTCTGACCTCTTTCGACACATCTTGAAGATGTGTACGGTAAGCCGTTCTTGCCTTTTCCTCTGCTACCTCTTTCGTGTAATGCTCAGCGGGAAACTCCAAAAGATGTACGTCTTCCGCCAGCGCCACGAATCTTTCGATCTCGCCCTCCGCCTGATAGAGCTGCTGCGTCTGGCGGATGGAGCGCTCCTGCGCCTGATAATTTTTCAGCGCCGCGGTGCAGACGGACACGGCGACGGCGCACAGCACCAGAACGACGATGAGCACATACACCAGCGCGTAACCGCCGTTGTCTTTCCAGAGCTTCTTCATGTGCCACCGCCTTTCGGCACCGCGCGGACATAGGTTTCCACTGTAACGAGCGGCTCCGTGTGCTTATCCGATACCGTGACATGATAATAGGGGTCGCTGTCGTGTTCTTTCTCCGTTTCGATCGTCACCTTGGGGAACTCACCCGCGCGGTAGTCAGTGCTTTTCGCCGTAACGCCGTCCTTCATCAGGGTCTCCACGGCGGTACGGACGTTCAGATGGGCTTCCATGACGGCCTGGCTGTGGGCGTTGATCCGTCCCGCCAGAATGAGGCTCGTGCAGATGGGCGCGGAGATCAGGCCGATGATGGCGATCGCCACGACGACCTCCAGCAGCGAAAAGCCCGCTGTTCTCTCTTTCCCGATCTTTTTCATGCCTTGTCTCTCCCAATGGGTCAGTTGAAAATGTCCGTCTTTCCGGTCGCGGGCGGCGTTACGCCCGGTTCCTCATAGGTGTTTTGAGCGGACGGCATCAGATACAGCGTCAGGGTCATCTGCCCGTCCAGCAGCTTTTTTTCGCTGTCGTAGTTGAAGGTGGCATACCGGATGGAGGTGATGCGCTCATCCGTTGCCAGCGCGTGCACCATGTTCTTGAACTCCCGATAGGAGGCGTGATAGTACACCGTCAGGTTCAAGCCCTCAAGGAGTGCGCCATCGCTCAAGGCCTGCATCGGCGTGATCTCACCGAAAGAAAACTCGATGTCGCCGCCGCTCCCGAAGCGCTGAAGGAAAATATCGTGCAGTTTCTGGGTGTAGCCCAGCTCCTTACTGCCGGTCCCCAGTGTTTTTTCCAGATACAGCAGATAGAGGATCTGATCCTCTTCCTTCATATCCGCGGGGAAGTTCTCATAAAGCGCGGCGCGGCTTTCCTCGATCGCGGCCTCTGCCGGCTCAAGCTGATCCTGCACGTCCTTGTACATCTCGTTTTCGACGATGGTGGTTTGCAGCGCGGTGATCTGAGCATTTAACTGATCCCGCTCCATGACGTAAGCTTCACTGCGGGGGCGGTAGCCCAGAACATACACCAGAACGGCGACCAACAAGAGCAGGACTGACAGGACAGCCTTCCAGTTTCTACCGATCACTTTCACTGGCCCACCTCCACTTTCTCAACCTTGGCGTCGCGATCCAGACCCTTGCGCGTCTGCTCCGCCTGGATCAAGGACTCGTCATAGGTCAGCACGACCGTCAGGTAATAGCGGTTGTCGGCAGGCTTCTGCGTCTGAGAAGCGCCGGTGTTGAAGATATCCGGGATGCCTGAGCCGCCGGTTTGATTTTTGAGTTGATTCATCAGGATCCACATCAGCAGATCGTTTTCATCCATGCCCGTGCTGCCGGAGGTGCCGGATGTACCGGAGGTCTGCTGATTCTTCCGCAGCAGCGCGTTGACCGCGGCCACAGTGGCGGCATCCCGCTGGAACGCCGCGCCGCTGTTGATCTCCTTTTGGAGCATCGCAAGGTCGAGCGCGGTGTTGACCGAGCGGAGCTCACCCATTTCCTTGGCAAGATGGAGCGCAAGCTTGCCACTCAGCGTCTGATTCTGCCGAATGAGCGCGATCGCTGCGTTGACATTCGTCTTGTTGTCAGTCAGGATATTCAGTAGGTTCGGCAGATATTTGTTCAGCATCACATCGTCGCTCTCATAGAACATGCGGTGCTGATCGGCGTTTTTCCAAATGTCGTCAAAGATCTTGTCGTACAGGATCTGGTCCTTTTCCTCACGGGCGATATCCTCGCGCATCAGCAGGAAAAACTGATACATGGCGGCAGGATCGTTTTGCAGCAGGGAGCGCAGCGCCGCCTTTTCCTGCGCGGCAGTGGCGCTCTTGAGCAGGCTGTCGAGCGGGAAGGAATACTGCTGCACCGGCCCGTAGACGGCTTGCAGCGCGTCCAGCTGGTTGGAGTTCAGGTATTGCAGGCTGAGACGCAGCTTTGCAATATCGGCAGACTCAATGCCAGAAGCAGAGGACGTACTGCCGCTGCTGGGCGTGGCAGGCGTGACCGGCGTGCCGGAATTGCCGGGACGGCTCGGAACGCTGGGGGTGCTCGGCGTGCCGCCGGTGCCGCCTCCACTGCTGCCGCCGCCTCCGGGGAGCAGACCTTGCAGGAAATCAAGGTTATCGGGGGAAATGGTCATGCCGACCTTCTCCATCATGTCGGCGTAGCTTTCGATCTTCTGGATGGTCGCCTCGTCAACGCCCGCGGCACGCAGCAGCGGGAGCACGTCCTTGATCATTTTGCCGGTGATGCCGTTTGACGCGTTGGGGAACAGCTCATCGAGGGAATAGCCGCCCTCGGTGGGAGGTTCTTCCGTACTGCTTTCCTCGGTACCATCCGCTGCGCTTTCCTCCGTGCCCGGCACGGGGGACTCCTTCCCCGCTTCCTCGTACAGCGCAGCGATCATTTTGTCCGGGGAGTAGGCTTCCCGCGGGCCGATGGTCAGGCTGGAAACGGTGTTGAGGGTCATGAAGGGCACGTCGCGCAGCGCCACGAGGAAATAAGCGGCGTCCTCCTTGCTCTGGAAGGCGACCTGCGCCGCAAGACACAACTCGGTCGTGCTCAGAGCGGTCACCGTTGACTTCTTGGGGAGCTTTGCCTCCAGCTCGCCCAGCACCAGTTCAAGGTTGTCGTTATATGTCCGAACGGAGTCGAATACGGTGTCCCAGTCGGCGCTGTAAGCGTCGTACATACTCGAATAGTTGTGGTAGTTCTCCGCGCAGCCCGCGTTCTGCTGGGCAAGCGCCGTCAGGCGGTCCTGCTGTGCGCGCAGACCGTCCAGCTCCGTGCTCCACGACAGCTTGGAGGTCAGCAGCAGCAGTACGGACGCCGTCAGCGCCGCGCCGCCAAGGAACACAAGACCGTACTGCCACGCGCGGTTGATGGGTGCGCGCGCGCCGGTGATGTGGTTCAGCTCCGGGTCGCCGAAGTCAAGGGCGGTGAGCGCCGCGCCTTGACAGAGCAGCCACTGCGCGCCGTAGTCGGTCTCCGCCATTTCGACGGGGACATTCAGCAGCGACGCGAGCGCCGGGGCAAGCCCCGCCTCCTTCGCCTGACCGCCGGAAAGCACGGCGCTCGTCAGGCGGGCGCGACCGGGCATGGCGGAGAAGTAGTCGAGCACGATGCCCGCCTCATTGAGGTCGTCCTGCTGGGAATAGCCCCGCTGCAGCAGACGCTGCAGCTTGACCTGCCCGTTGTGAACAAAGGTCAGCAGCAACAGCTCGCTCTCGGCGTTGATATAGAGGCAGACGCCGTCGTCCGTATCCGCGGAGGACTTCGCGTGCTTTGGCAGGGCAAAGTCCGCGTCCACGGCGGTGGCGTGGCTGTGACCGCAGAAATCGACGGCGGCAACGCTCAGCCCCATGCTGTTGGCAAGGGCGTAATAGCGGTGGAGCATCGTGCGCGGCACCGCCCAGAGCTGCACGCGCAGATGACGCGCGTCCTCGCGCGTTTCCTCGCCCACGGTCTCCCACGAAAGCTGATACTCGCCCGGGTCGATGGGGAAATACTCGTCCATGTTCGCCAGCAGCATCTGACCGAGGCGCTGCTGCTTTTTGACCGCGGGGACGGTGACGCTCTCGCTGATGACCTGCGTAGAGCAGAGCGAAAAGACCACCTTACGGCAACGGCGGAACAGCCCCTGCCGCAGCACCGGCTCCATCGCGTCCCGCAGGGCGTCCAGCCCCACGAGCTGACCGTCCTCGACCGCGTTCGGCGGCGTGGGCAGGATGACCTGCGTGGAAATGGCGTCGCTGCCCAGCGTCATCTGGGCGATGCGGATCTCCCGCTCGGTGATCTGCACCACCAGCGCCCTGCCGCTCAGCTTTTGCTTGCTCATAAGTGTTCCCTCCCGGACTGTGGGAATGGCACAGCCGTCCCGAAGAACGGTTCTGCCCCTCCCACAGGCTCTTGTTTTTCTCTCGCGGGCAGGTCCGCGCCTGCCCTTTTCTCTCCCGTGTTACAGCCCAAAAAGACCGAGGTACGCCGCGATGAGCCGGTCGCCCCACAGCGCCGCGACCCAGATCCCGGCGGCAAGATACGGCCCGAACGCCAGCTTGCGGGGCGCGCCGCGTTTCATGCGGATTGAGTGGATGACCGCGCCGGAAACGCTGCCGAGGATCATCGCAAGAAGGATGCGCTGCCAGCCCAGCAGCAGTCCCGCCGCCCCCATCAGCTTCACATCCCCCATGCCAAGGCCGTTGCCCTTCGTCACGAACCACAGCAGGAGGAAAAAAACGCTGACGGAGAACATCCCGATGAGATAGGTTTTCCAGTGCGCGGTATCGCCTGCAAGCTGCACCGCGCCCAGCAGGAAGATCGCAAGGTTCAGCCCGTTGGGGATCTCGAAGGTGCGCCAGTCGATGAGCGCCACGACCGTCAGCAGGGAGAAAAGCAGCGAATACAGCACCGCGCGCAGCGCATCCCCCTGATAGAGCCACGCCGCGAGCAGCCACGCGCCGCCGCTGAGCGCCTCCACCACGGGGTACTGGGCGGAGAGCCTTGCGCCGCAGGCGCGGCACTTCCCTCCCTGCATCAGCCAGCTTGCCACGGGAATCAGCTCGTACCACCGCAGACGGTGGCCGCAGGCCATGCAGTGGGACGGCGTTTTCACAAACTCCTCTCCGCGCGGCAGGCGGAAGATCAGCACGTTGCAGAAGCTGCCGACGCACAGACCCAGCGCCGTCCAGAGCAGCAGCAAAAGACAGGTCATGGGGGAAACTCTCCTTTTTGGTCAGGTCAGGGGTGTTCCCCCGCCCGGTGATAGGGACGCCGGGCGGGGCGTTGTTTCTAAGTGCTTGGGATGGTGCGGGGGTGGGGGTCAGCCCGCAGGCTTGGCCTCCGAGGTCAACACCCAGCCGGCAGGATGACCCGACGTGCCGGTTTCCTCCGTTGCGTACCAAATTGCCTTAGAAGTATTGCTCTTGAACGTGTACTTAGTCAGATCGTAGTACGGGGAAATGTCAAGACCACCAGTGGTCGTGGGATCAACCGTAACGGTGAGACCAGTACCAGACGCAGCCTTTTCAACGGTAATGGACTTAATATCATTGAACGTAGTGTCCTTGACATGCGCATCGGTATAGGCGAAGACAACAGCGGTCTTGATGGCGTCGAGCTGAGCATAGTCAGCGGCCTCGTTGGCCTTCTTGATGTAGCCGGAGTAAGCGGGAACGGCGATACCGGCGAGGATGCCGAGGATCGCGATGACGACGATCAGCTCAACGAGGGTAAAACCGGACTTGGAACCAAACTTTTTCATAGGAGTTTTCTTCCTTTCTTTGTTTTGCGTCGGATTTTATATCATCGCCATGCGGCACGGGCCCCTATCTCCCGCTCCTGAATACACGGCTTGGATATACGGATTTACAGGTATTTGTCGAATGCCTTGGTCATGTTGATCATCGGCAGGTAGATGGCCAGCACGATGATGACGACGAAGACCGCCATGAAGATGATGATGGCGGGCTCCATCAGGTTGAGGAGCTTTTTGGTGGCCTCATCTACTTCTTCATCATAGTAGTCGGCGACCTTGCCCATCATGCTTTGCAGGTCGCCGGTCTCCTCCCCCACGCCGACAAGATTCGACACCATGGGCGGAAAAATACCCGTCCGCACGAGGCTCTCCCGCAGGGGGGTGCCCTCGGCGACCATGCCGCGCGCGTCGCGGATGGCCTCCAGATAGTAGATGTTGCCCATGTTGCTGGCGGCGAGGTCCATGCTGTCCGTCAGCGTCAGGCCCGAGCCGATCAGCACCTCCATCGTGCGGCAGAAGGTGGCGCAGGCGGTTTTCACCGTCAGGTTGCCCACCACGGGCGTCTTGCGGGCGAGCCAGCCGAAAAAGTGGCGGCCCTTGTTCGTCCTGTGGAAGAGGACGCCGCCCACGACCAGCGCCGCCAGCACCAGCAGCGGCACCCACCACCAGGATTCGAACCATTCGCAGACCGCCATCACGCCGAGCGTGATCTTTGGCAGCTCCGCGTCCATATCCTCAAAGGTTTTGAGGAAGTTGGGGATGATCTTCGTCATCATCACGATCAGCACGACGATCATGACCACGATAAGCACGCAGGGGTAGATCATGGCGCTGGTCACCTTGCCCTTGGTGCGCTTGCTGCGTTCGAAATAAAGCTCCATCTGGCGGAAGGATTCCTCCAGATTGCCGGAGGCCTCGCCCGCTGACACCATATTCACCAGAATGGCGGGGAAGATCTTGGGATGGCGGCGCATGGAAGTAGCAAGCGATTCGCCCTTTTCCACGTCCGCCTGCATTTCGCGGATGGCGGCGCGGAGCTTTTTATTGCCGGTCTGCTGCCCGAGCATGGAAAGCACGGACGCGACCGACACGCCCGCGCGCAGGATGGACACGAACTGACGGCAGAACACCGCCATGTCCTTCGCCTTGGGCTTGCCGAGGAACGGGATCTCGATATCGCGGTTGAGGGTGGTCTGCTCCTTAATGTCTAAAATCGTATAACCGGCGCCGCGAAGGGAGCTTTTCGCGGTCTCGATGGACGACGCATCCAGAGAGGAGCGGACGCGCTTTCCGTTTCGGTCGATCGCCGTATAGTTGAATCCGGGCATGGAGCCGCCCTCCTTTCTCAGGTCTGCCGCCCTGTCTTGAATTTATCAGGCTCGTTGGCGGCGGCGAGGGCAGTCTCCAGCGAAATCACGTGACGGTCGACCAGATCCTCCAGCGCGTCGTCCAAAAGCTGCATCCCGTACCGCTTGCCGGTCTGGATGGCGCTGACGATCTGGAAGGTCTTGCTTTGCAGGATCATGCTGCGAATGGCGGGGGTGACGACCATGATCTCGAATACCGCCGTGCGGCCGCCGCCAATCTTCGGCAGGAGGGTCTGGCCCACGGCACACTCCAGCACGTCCGCCAACTGGATGCGGATCTGGTTCTGCTGCTCGGCGGGGAACGAGTCGATGATACGGTCGATGGTGTTGGCGGCGCCCTTGGTGTGCAGCGTGCCGAACACCAGATGGCCCGTTTCGGCGGCTGTGATGGCGGTGGAGATGGTCTCCAGATCGCGCATCTCGCCGACTAAGATCACGTCGGGGTCCTGACGCAGCGCAGCGCGAAGTCCCGCGGCAAAGCTGCCGGTGTCCGCGCCCACCTCGCGCTGGTTGATGATACATTGATCGCTCGCGTGCAGGTATTCGATCGGCTCCTCCAGCGTGATGATGTGGCGGCGCTGGGTGTGGTTGATGTGGTCGAGCAGCGCCGCGAGCGTGGAGCTTTTGCCCGAGCCGGTGGGGCCGGTGACGAGCACCAGTCCGCGGGGTTTATCCGCCTGCGCCACCACCACGGGCGGAAGGCCCAATTCCTCGGCGGTGGCAATGCGCAGCGGCAGCAGGCGAAGCGCCAGCGACGTCATGCCCCGCTGACGGAACACGTTGCAGCGCATACGCACCAAATCGTGATAGGTCACGGCGAAGTCCGCCTCGCCCATTTCATGAAATTCCTTGAGAAGTCCGGGCGTGATCAGCTCCTGCACATAGGCGGTGGTATCCGCCTCGGTCAGCGGGACCTCCCCAAAGTTGGTCAGCTCGCCGTCCAGTCGAAAAATGGGGGGCTCCCCCACCGTGAGGTGAATGTCGGAGGCGTTGCGCTCCAGCGCGTCATGAATGAGTGTTTCCAGGTCGATCATGCGCCGTCCTCCAAAGGATGAGTTTCTTCCGCCACATTTTCAACGCTGATGCGCTGCATCTCGCTGATGGAGGTCGTTCCCTCCAGCACAAGGCGGCGGGCGCTTTCGCGGAGGGTGTGCATCCCCTCGGCGATGGCAGTCTCCCGCAGCGTGCCCGTGTCGCAGCGGTGGGAGATCATCGTGCGCATACGGGGCGTGATCTCCATGATCTCGTAAATGCCGATCCGGTCGAAATATCCGGTACCGGCGCAGCGCTGGCAGCCCACCGGCTCGTAAACCTCGGCGCTGTCCTTCTCCTCCGGCGTCAGTCCCAGATATTCCAACTCATGCTCTAAAAGAACGTGCCGCCGCTTGCAGTTGGGGCAAAGACGGCGCACAAGGCGCTGGGCGATGATGCCGGTCAGCGCGTCGGCGATGAGGTAGCTTTCCACGCCCATGTCCAGCAGGCGCGTGACGCTGCTGGCGGTGTCGTTGGTATGCAGCGTACTCACCACGAGGTGACCCGTGATGGACGCCTGCACCGCGATGGACGCCGTCTCGCGGTCGCGGATCTCGCCGATCATGATAATGTCGGGGTCCTGACGCAAAATGGAACGCAGGGCGTTGCCAAAGGTCAGGTTCGCCTTGGGATTCACCTGCACCTGATTCACGCCGTCCACGTTCGCCTCCACGGGGTCCTCCACCGTGACGATGTTCACCATGTCGCTGTTCAGCTCGTTCAATGCGGTGTAAAGCGTGGTGGATTTACCGGAGCCGGTAGGTCCGGTGACCAGTACGATCCCGTTGGGATGGCGCAGGATCTCGTCGAATTTTTCCAGTTCCGACCCCGTCAGGCCAAGGGCGCGCTTGCTGCGGCGCAGCGCCTTTTTCTGCGTCAGTCGCATCACGCACTTTTCGCCATAGACCGTGGGGAGCGTGGAAACACGCACATCGTATTCCCGGCGGTCCACCAGGATGGAAAAGCGGCCGTCCTGCGGTCTGCGCTTTTCAGAAATGTCCAGATTGCTGAGGATCTTAATGCGCGCGATGATGGCGGGCAGCAGCTGCAGGTCGTAAGTGGCGGTGGTGTACAGCACGCCGTCCACTCGGCAGCGGACCCGGACCTTGTCCGGTCCGGACTCCACGTGGATATCGGAAGCGCGTTGGCGCACCGCCTGCTCCACAAGGGAGTTCACCAGCACCACCACGGGAGAGGCGTTGACATCCTCCTGAAAGACCTGATCTTCCAGAGAGGCGCTCTCCCGCTCGTTGGTCTGGGTGTAAAGCTCGGCAGCCTCCTGCATCTCCTCGCTGCCGTAGCAGCGGTCGATGGTCACGAGAATGTCGGATGTTGTCGCTAAAAATGGCTTAATGCGACACTTGCTGGCAATGGCGACCATGTCGCGCCCCTTCATGTTCATGGGCTCGTTCATGGCGACATACAGCGTGCCGCTGTCCTCCGGATCAAACTGGAAGGGCATCATTGTATATGTACGCAGGATATCCGGGCGAACCGCCTGTCGGACATCCATGGGGATGGTCATTTTGTAAAGGTGCACCACGGGGGTGCGGGTCAGCGAGGACAGGGCTTCGATGACCTGTTCCTCGGGCAGGATGGCGCGCTCTAAGATCAGCTCGCGGATGGACTTGTTCGTTTCCTCCTGAGCACGACGCAGCTCGTCCGCCTGTTCCGCGGTCAAAAGCTGCTGTTCCAGCAGGTATCGCAGGAGCTTTTCGTTCATGCGCGCCCTCCTTTCTCTTGTTTTTCGGGGCAGAAATTATTTTTGAATCAGTGCTTTTCAAAAGTGTGAGACGACAGACCCGCCAGGCTCTCAAACGCGAATGAGCCGCTGACGCGCCTAACGTCTCTTTTTTTATGCTCCCCCTCCCCCGGCGGGGCGGAATTGCCCCGCCGGGAAGAGGTGGTCCGAATGGTTGATCTGTCTTACGTCGTCAAATTACTTGACGTTGATGATGAGGTTCGCGCTGGCGCTGCGGGTGTTGTAGTTGACCGTCACCTTCTGACCGGCAGGGTCAGCGAAGCTGCCGATGCTCAGATCGCCAAACTTCGCGATGAGGTTCGCAAGCTCGGTCACAGCCTCGAGAGAGGTCTTGGCATTGCCAAGCGCCGTGAGGTCGTTCTCCGTCAGCGTCACACCGTTGAGGGTGATGCTCGCGCTGTCGGGCAGCAGGTTCTGCGCCTTGGCAACGATCTTGCCGAGGTACTGCGCAACATAAGTGTCGCCCTTGCTGCCGACGATGTCCTTCATGGTCTGGCTCGTGAGCGCGGCGGCAAGCTCGCTTGCCTTCTTGGTCTGGATGCCATTGGCGGCATCGAACTTCAGGCTGTTGAGCAGGTCGATCTTCTTCTGAGCCTCCGCCTTTTCAGCAGAGCCGTCGTTCAGGATGGAAGAAACATCGATCGCGCCAAGCTTATTATTCAGCTTTTCGGCAAGCTTTGCCTTGCCCTCGTCCTTGATGGTGGGCTTCAGGTTATCCAGCGCAGAAGCATTGGCGGCCTTCTCAGTATCGAAGGTGAGACCCATCTGCACGAGCGCGCTGTAGATCAGGTAATTCTTGAGACCGGGGTTCTTCGCCAGTAGATCCTTCAGCGTGGCGGAGGAATTCAGCGCAGTGTCAAGCTCCTTGGTCGCAGTGTCAACGATCTCCTGCTTGAGGGCATCGCTGAAGGGCTTACCGCCCTTACCGGAGAGCGTAATCGTGGCGCCAAAGCCTCCCTTGGTAACATGAGCCTTAATCTCGGGTTGAGCAAGCAGGAAGTTGATGTCAGCGACCGACTGGATATCCAGCGTTACGCCGGCAGGCTCGAAGGTGACCGCATCAAACCCCTTAACAAGATCCTTCGCATCTTTCAGCGTACCGCTGTTGTTCGCCTTATCGACGATCCACGCCTCGTTGATCATCTTCTCCGTCAGCTTCTCGCTGATCTGGTTCTCAATCAGAGCGTTCACATCGAGCGCGTTGATGTCCTGCTCGATCAGAGGCCACACAGCATTGATGAGGGCGGTGTTGTCAAGACCCTTGAGGGTGCCGCCGCTGGTGGTAGACTTAACGATCTCCGTCCAGTTGGTATCGACCCAGCTCTCCACCACGGGCATCAGAGCATTTTCGATGCTTTCGACAGTGGTGTTCGTCAGCTTGATGTCGTACTTGGCAAGCGCTTCCGTGACCTCTTTGTAGAGGGCGGGGATCTCCTTCTGCAGACCCTTCTTGGCCTCAGCGACGACCTTATCCTTGGTGCCGTCGTTATAGGTGAACTGCGCGGCGATCTGGTCGAGGCCGTCGTTATAAGCCTTCTGGATGTCCTTGCTGATGTTGAGACGCAGATAGTTCTCATTGCCCTCGTACTTGTACTCGAGCAGACCGTTGCTGTTGAGCTTCGGCGTCACGACGAGCTTATAGTTGTAGGTGTAATTGTCGGTCTTCGCCTTGATGTCCGCGTTGGCAGAGCGATCAAAGTTCACCTTCAGGTCGATATTGAACTCGAACTTGTCGGTGTAGGCAGTACCCTGCGCCTTCATCTGCTTGTAGATCTCCTTGGAGATGGCAGTGCCGAGCTCCTTGGCGATCTGGGACTTGCTGCCCTCGAGGGTGGTGTTGCCGTCGCCGACCTTGATGGTGGCGTAGGTCTTACCGTTGAACACAACGTCCACATTGCCGCAGACATAGTTGCCCTTGCCGTCGTGGAAGTTCGCCCACAGGCTCTTGCCCTCTTTCTTGAGAAGGTCGACGACCTGCGTCTTGATCTCGCTCAGAGACTTGTTGGTGAGCACGATGCCGGTCTCGGACTCGACAGCGTTCTTAACGCTGGTCAGGAAACCGTCGATATCGTCGGGAGTGGGCGCGGTCGTGGTGCCGGTGATGATCGCGTTGGCGAGCTTGTTCGCCTGCTCGATGGCGGAGACGACCTGGCCGTCCTTGACCTCGAGAGCGACGTTCCAGGTGACCTCGCGCTCAGCCTTGGGGTCTGCGGGGAAGTTCGCCTTCACGTCCTCGACCTTGACCATGGACTTGACAACGTCTTTGACCTGCTGGAGCTGTGCATCCGTCAGGTACTTGTTGTCCTTGTTGACCTGATCAACGGCGCTGACAACGGCGTTCTTCATGGCGTCGAATCTGTCGTTGACCTGCTTGACGGACTTGAGAACGGCATTGCCGATGAGGTCCTCGGAAACGACCACGGGCGCCTTCGCCTGCCAGACGGCGTACAGGGTGATAATGGGATAGGCAGCGGTCAGCGTGACGGTGCTGCCAGCGGGGTATGTCGCAGCCGTGGCGGTCTTTTCCGTCGCCCAGCCCAGGAAGTTGTAGCCGTCGCGCGTGGCGGTAGCGGTCACGGGGAAGCTGTAAGTGGTGCTCGTCGTCGTCATGGAGACGGGAGACGCACCGTTCAGCGTACCGCCGTTGGCGTCAAAATACAGGGCATAGGTGTAGGCAGTCACCGGGGGATTCACCGGAGGATTCACGGGAGGCGTAACGCTCGGGGTGTTATCCGGCTTCGCGTTCTGCACGAGGTGAGACATACGGTAGATCACCGCTGCCACCTGCGCACGGGTGGACAGATCGTTTGGGCGGAACGTACCGTCCTCAAAGCCGTTGACCAAGCCGTGACGCTGGCACTGCTTGACCGCGGCGAGCGCATACGCGGGGATCGCGCTCTCGTCGACCATGACGGAGAGCGATCCGCTCTCGGGCAGAGTCACCTTCCAGGCCTTGCGATAGAGGTCGAGGTAACGCTCGATCATGGTGCACATCTGCGCGCGGGTGATGGGATCGTTCGGGGCGAACTTGCCGTTGCCCACGCCGTCTACGATCTTGTTGGCAGCCGCCCAGTTGATGGCCGCGGTGTACCATTCACCGGGAGCCACATCAACGAAAGCGCTCTGGCTGCTGTCGCCCTTCGCACCGTGGAAACGGAACAGGACCGTGACGAACATCGCACGGGTCATGTTATCCGCGGGGGCGAAGGTCTTGTCCGCGACGCCGTTGAAGTAACCCTTCGACGTCACATAGTCTACGAACTGGTAGTACCAGTCGGATCTGCTGACGTCCGTGAAATCGTCAGCTTTTTCCGCCAGCGCTGTGGGCACCAGGGAAAAGACGATGCACAATGCCAGCAGAGCACTCAAGATACGCTGCTTTTTCATCTTCTTAACCACTCCTTTTTTTTACTGATGATCTTCGAGTACCGCAAAAGGGTGTCAGCGTTTCCGCCCCAAGCGCTGCTCGCAGCATCCAAACCCTGTCCCTGTCCGGGCGTACGGATAGGCGCACGTACTGACAGTAATACAGTCCACATAAAGTCTATCAGATATTTTCTCTTTTTGCAAGCAGTTCTTGCTTTTTTTTCTATATCCTTCCAGGGGTCTTACATTCGAAAATTAATCGCCGCGAATTGCTCGGACAAGTCTCACGTGAGACCGCCCTATCCTTCTTCAAAACAGGAGAACGCCGGATAGTAGCGCAGCGGGATGGGCTGTCCGAGCGCGGCGGAGCGATTCTTGAGGATCTTGAGCTCCAGCTCGCGGGGGTCCTTGCGCTTTTCCTCGTCGATGTTGAAGCCGGGTCTGCCCGCGCCGCGTGCCTGAAGCCCCAGCAGCACATCGGCGGAGTAGTCGATGCCGCCGGATTCCTTGAAGGCGTTCATGGAGACTTCCAGATTATAATTCTCGCGGTTGAAGGAGGAAATGGCGAGGATGGTCAGCCCGTGCTGACGGGAGAGCTTTTTCAGCGCGCAGACGATGCGGTCAAGGTTCTGCTTGTCCGTGAAATGGACGTCCACCGGGGCGATGATCTGGAGATAGTCGATGAGCACCACCGGCTTTTGTCCGGTCTCGGCGATGTGGCGCGCGACCTCCGCGCGGATGTAGTCCAGCCCCGTTTCGTGGTCGCCCTCGCGGAAATAGAGGTGCTTTGCATAGGAGGCGTAGCGCGTCTGCGCCAGCTCCAGATGCGCGAGATCCTGCGCACTGTAGCCCGCCCAGCGCCTGCCGTCTAAAACACCGCGCGCGGTCTTGGCAAGGCGGCGGCGCGCGGAGGTGTCGAGCAGGAAGGATTCGCGGGAAACGGAACGAGCCATCAGCTCCCATGTCATCATTTCAAGGGAGAAAATGAGAACGTCGCGCCCCTGCATGGCAAGCTGATCGGCGATCTGCATACAAAAGGCGGTCTTGCCCAGCGAGCTGACCGCACCGATCACATAGAGTCCGTCGTAAAGTCCGCCGTCCAGCGTCTGATCCAGCCCCTCAAAGCCGGTTTTGAGCGCGGGGCGCTTTGCCTGCGCCTCGATATAAGCGCGGAATGCCTCCATCTGCCCCGCGGCGGAGGTCTCGGCATAGGGGGGCGGCTGCTGCGCCTGCCGATTCTCGACCGCCTGCGCCAGAAATCGCGCCGCGCCCTCGCGGTCGGCGCAGAGAAATTCGTTCAGATCCTTGCCGGTGGGAACGCCCGGGCAGCGGTACAGCCAGGGGAATTCCTCGGCGAGGGCGGCTGCCCACGCGTTGCCTGCCGCGTCGTTGTCCGTCAGCAGCAGGATGGGGGCGGGTCGATCCAGTCCGCGCAGCAGAGCCGCCGCCTTTTCGCGGTTGCCCGCGCCGTTCAGCGCGGCGGCCCGATAGCCCAGCTCCTCTGCCGAGAGCGCGTCAAAGGCGCCTTCCAAAAGGAAGACCGGCTCTTCCCCGCCCGCAGTTAGCAGCTCCGGCTGAAAGAGCGGCGAAGGCAGCCCCTTCTCGTTGAGATAGCGCTTTTCCGCGACGGCGCGGCGCACGCAGCGCCCGTTTTCGCATGGCAGCACCACGCAGTCATGCTCAGGGTCGTAGCCAAGGCGGAATCTCGTCACCGTGGCGTCGGAAAGCCCGCGTTTGGCAAAATAATCGGTTTTTCGGCGGTGAGAAAAGCAGCTTTCGGGGTAGGAGGCGGGCAGCGTTTCCCTGCTCAGGCGGTCAGCGGGGCGCGTTTCTCCCGCGTCGCCGTGCCCGTAGCGCTTGCTCGCAAGCGCCAGAGCGTCGTGCGGCGAGGTGAGGTTTTCGTCGATTGCCAGCAGATCGAAGAGATCATAGTCCGCGCCGCAAGCAAAGCAGTGTACTTTCTGCCGCTTTGCGTCGTATCCCATGGAGGGATCGCGGTCGAGATGCTTTGGATTCAGGCAGCGAAAGCGCTTTTGCGGGTCAATACCCCGGTCGTAGAGATAGTCAACGATGCGGGGGCGCAGGTCGTTAAAGGTGTCCGGCATAGGATCGTCTCCTTTTCTTGTCGTTATTATAGCATAAGACCCCGCGGAGGAGCGATTCCCGCGAGGTCTGTAAGATATCTTAAGATATCAATAAGGGGATTTTCGGTAAAAAAAGAAAATCCGAAAAAAATTAGATGGAACAAATATAAAAGTATGATTCGACAGAAAATATCGGTATAAAAGTTTGAAAAACATGGAAAAATGGATTGGACGATTTTGGGCGCGTTGCACGAATTGAGGTCGCCTTTGCACGAATTGAAGTCGTCTTAGCACGGCTCAAAGTCGGAATTGGACAGGCTGTGACCCTCATTTTTTCCACAGGATGGGCACAGACGGTGGAGAACTTTCGTGAAAAGTAGGCGTTTTGGTGGGGAAATCGGACTTTTGTCGTCAAATTTCCGTTTTTTGTGGATATCTTTTCCACGGATGTTTTGTCTTCCAATCAGCGGCCGCGCAGAAATTTGAGGAATTCAGACGTGGTTTCGTGCAGTTGCTGAGGGGTCACTGCGTGCTCTGGGGCGGCTTTTTAGCGGGCTTTTTCTTCGCCTCGATCTGCTTGACCGTCTTGTTTTTTTCGATCTGCTGGATGTAGCTCTGCATGGTGGCGTCAATGCCAACGTTCATCTTGCCGCCGAGGAAGGTATTGATGTCGTCATAGTCGAAATCCATGTGGATCGAGCCGCCCGAGACGTCCTCGATCTCCTCCACCGCCTTATTGAACGGGCGGATGATCGCCTCGTCATAGTTGCGGTTTTTGACGTCCTCCTTGGTCGGCAGGCCGATGTAGTGGATGATGTCCTGAATTTTTACGCGGAAGCTGCCGTCGTCATCGACGGGCGCTTTCCGCGCGCGGTAGAAGAGATAAAACGCCATGCGGTAGGCATTTTCGCTCAGATGACCCATCCAGTCGGGGATCAGCTGGTAATACTGGCTCAGGAAGTGGCGCACGTTCTCGGCGAAGGAAATGCGCACCTCGCCGGTGTACTTTTTGATGGATGCCTCGGTCGCCAGATGGGTGATATAAAAGGATTCAAAATACTTTTTGAAGGATTCCGCGGTGATCTTCATGCCCGTGATGGACTGCATATCCTTCTTGATCTGGCGGTAGGCGGCGTCTCTGGAGCGGAGCCCCGCCCAGTCCATATATTCCTCGATAGTAAAGCTCGCGGTGTTGTTTCGCCAGTTGTCAGCGTTGCCGCGCATCAGAGTGTAGATCAGCAGGCGGTGCGCCGTCCAGGAGAGATTTTTCGTGTATTCCGCGACGGCCTCAAAGATGATGGTCATTTCGTAATCCTTGTTGCGGTAGCGGATGTTCTGGTTGCCGTAGGCGTCAGGCTCGGAATAGGTCACGGTGATGCCGTTGGAGGAGGGATGAAATTCCCTGCCGCGCTTCATATTCGCCCAGACACCGCAGATGAAATAGGTGGCGGGGCTGTTGCCCAACACATCGTATTCCTGCACCCTCGCGGTGACGGTCTCATCAAAAATATCCAGCAGTGTGGCGGCGAACGTGACGGTCTCCGACGCGCCGATGGTCACCGCCTCTGCCACCGCCTCCGGCGAAGACAGATCGTGTGTCTGAAGATAACTGTCCATCAGGGGGTAAATGTCGCCGAAGTCAAAGACGTTCATCTGATTTTTGAACTTTCTGGGGTGCTCTTTTTCCAGCGGCTTCAGCTTATTGTATGTATCCAGCATTTCCTGAAACTGTTCGGATTCCAGAAAACGCAGGGGGGTGTCCTTCAATTGCTCTGCCGGTTCGGGGAACTGGGACATGGTGCGACCCTCCTTTTGCGAAAAGATTGCTTTTTTAGAACCTTAGTATAGCATAAGTTGAAAAAAAGGGAAAGAAAAAGTTTTTTTTCGCAAATCGCGAGAAAAAAATTCTCATCGTTCGGACAGGTCTCACGTGAGACCTGTCCGAACGGCGCGTTATTTGTCCGTCAGCAGCGGCTGCCGTTGATGATCTTTCGGATCTGGCGCTCGCTAAGGCGGAATTGGGCCGCGAGACTTCGGTAGTTAGAGCCATTAAACAGGGCGCGAATGTCCCGATCGCGGGCGCCGCGCTCTAGCGATTCCCGCTTGGGAACGTACAGCGTTTGTCCGCCGCACAGCAGCGTCAGGTGGACGAACGCCTCCATACCGATGGCGTCCACGATGTCTCGGTACTCCTCCGGGATATCGTCCGTGCGGATGTGGCGGGCAGGGGGGATGCAAGTGGTAGACATAACATTTTTCTCCTCTCTGAAATCAGGTGTGAAACAGGACGAGTTCCTAAGTCTCACGTGTGACTTGTCCGGCTTTGTCCAAAGAACTGTTTCTACCATTCAGCGCCGCCGAGGGGGGGCGTTGTATCCTTCGGTCGAACAGAGCGGAAAATTTATTCCTTTTCGCGAGAGAATATCGCTTGTAAAAAACAAAGAGAAAATTGTCCAAGTGTCGCCGCTGCCGTTCTGAGCTTTTCCGGAGTGATGAGAAAAAGGGCGGAAGACCGACTTGGAAACGTGCAGTTCGCTGTGTGTAATTTTCGGAATTCCGACGTGCTCTCGTGCATGATGTATTAGGCAGATGTTTGGGAAAGTACGACTTGAAAACGTGCAGATGAGAAGAAAATCAGTTCCAAGAGATTGGATATCGGCGCGTGATTAAAACACCAGATGTAGTGAATTTGGACAAGTCTCACGTGAGTTTTTGTGGGAAGGCGTTCCGATTTCGGCAAGAAATCGAAAGAAGTCTGCACGAAACCAAGTCGGAAATCAGCTGGAACAGGGAAGCGTGGGTGCACGAAACTAAGTCGGAATTCGTCGAAGGCAGGGGAGAGCGCTGCACGAAATCGAGTCGGAATTCGTCGGGGAAAGGGGAAAGCGGGCGCACGAAACCAAGTCGGAACTCGTCGAGAAGATGGAGGAGATGCCGCACGAAACTAAGTCGGAATTCGGCGAAAGCAGGGGAAAGGCGCTGCACGAAACCGAGTCGGAATTCGTCGGTTTGCGGGAGGCGTCCTCCCCGTCACTGCCAGCGCGTTCGCCATCGGACAGCAGGGGAGAGGGGGGAGCGACTTTCCTCGCAGCGGCGAAAAAGGCGGTGCCGGAAAAGAAAAAAGTATCCGACACAAGTCGGATACTTTTATATGAAAACTGATTTTGATGTAGTTTGCTTTCAGAAGGTCAGTCATCCAAAACCATTTTGAGCGTCTCCACGGTGCGGCGCAGCTCCTCCAGATTTTCAAGACAGGTGTCAAGCTTTTTCCTGGCGGTGTCCTTGTCCACGTCCGTGCTGAGATCCAGCTCCTTCAGTTGGGCGATGCTGCGCCGGACCAATCTTCCGAAGGAGTCGACCGTCCGCAGGGGGTTGGCGCTCTGGGCGGGCTTTGCCGGGGGAGGGGGGAGCTCGGCTGCCTTTTCGCCTTTTATAATGCCATCAGACGGAGCGGCAGACCGTACTGACGCGTTTAACGTAACGCGTGCGCGTAAAACAGGACTTTGTCGGAAAAAGCAAAACCACCAGCTTTTTGGGGCGGGTGCTCGCAAAACCGTTGAACCCAAAACTTAACTATTTTACGGAACCTGTCAGACGGGGCTGGCTAAACAAAAGTTAGTGATACGGTGTTCCAATTTTCATAATAGCGTTTGCCGAACTCTTTCAGGATCCAAGTCTTACCCATCTGACGTACACCCTTCAAGATCAGCGGCTTGCGATAGGGTGAATTCTTCCGTTCAAGCAGTTTGTTCAATATCAATCGTTCCATAAAACACTCCTTCACACAATTATTGGAGTTTTGAGGTCTTGCAATCACACTATTATCATGCGAATAACTTCTGAACAGATCAACCGATTTCACAAAATTGCTGAATGTTTCATTTTCAGAATCACATTATTATTCATGCAATAAGATTTGAACTGGAGCCGCCAGCTTTTTTGACTTCTGTCCGCCTTGGGCAGAATTATTCTTTTGCTTCCTTCATTTAAGCGGTTATAGAAATGTCGTTCCCGCCGGCAGCCGCTTGAACGGAAGCTCTCCTGTATTAGGTACGAATGTGAATGATATTTCTGGAGGTATATCAGCAGGGAATAAGCGATCTTCAACTTATAGCGCACAAAAACAGGCGACACTCGACTTTTGTTGAGTGCCGCCTGTCATAGTAAAGTTATAGACGCGGATCCCACCAATGCAGGAGCCAAACAGGCCCCTCAATTTGGAATGCTGTCAGGACTCCCTGCTCAGCAGCTTCCTGATCCGCAGAGCAATAGACACCAGCTCAATAAACGCACAATGGCTATGAGAGAGATTCAGGAGCTCCCGGGCTTTGTTGATCCGGAAACGCACGGTGTTCTCATGCTGATGCAGGATCAATGCTGCCTCCTTGATATTGCCGTCACACTCGATGTAAGTAGCAACGGTCTCCAACAAATTCACCGAATTGCTCTCCTCATAGGCCTTTAGCGGGGAAATTACCTCGTCGCAAAGGCTCGCCAGCTCTTCACTGTGCTTTCGCCAGAGCGGCATCAGCAGCTTATAAACAGACAGCTCATTATAGTAAGTGATCCGTGAAGCTGTGACCTTTCCGACCTCATGGGCGTCCAGTGCCTGATGCAGCCCCTTCGGGAAGTCGGCCTCCTTGCAGGGATCGCTGATCCCGGCGACGTGGTCGGGTACGTAACCGGCGAGCACGCTGTCGATCTGCCGGAGCGTTACCGCCGTATTCTTTGGGTCGGGGCAGGAGAGGACGATGAAACAACCCTTTGAGTAGCGCAAAACTGTAGTGGGGAATCGGTCGGCCAACGTATCCGCCAGCGACCGGAGCTGCGCCTGAGTGCAGGTCCCAAGGGACGCGTATACCACCAAAAAATTCTCATAAGAAGCAGGGACGAGCTTTCTGTAAAGTTCGGATACCTTCTCCGCGCTGAGAGAATGATTCAGTAACAGGTTCAGGCTGTTCTCAATCCGCCACTCATGCTGAGAGAACAGGATATATTCTGTGATCATCCGAATCAAGTCGGCGTAAGGAATGATTTCATCCAGCACAATGATGGGGTAATTGTGCTCGTTTGCCAGCGCAATGGCTTTCTCGGGGAAACGGGGAAGAAACCGCCGGTAGGTAATGCAGCAGGCACTGTTTACCTGAATATAGAACGAAATCGTCTCACAGATTCGCTCCTCCTGGTCCTTGTCCGCGAAAAAGCTTCGGATGAACACATCACCCGGCTCAAAACAGGCCGGATCTTTCCACTCCTCCAGAGGAACATCGGAAAAACTGACTCTCTTAACCTGTCGTTCCATTCCGCCGGCTCCGGCGATGACCGATGCGTTTTTCAGTATATCGATCTGCAGGAGTTCCCCTACCGTGATGCCCATAGAAGTCGTCCCCACCTTTCTTAGATATACCGGATCAGCCGAGCAGTTCCATGGCTACGCGAGCGACGCCAAGTCTGGCAGTAAAAAACTTCCGCTTTTTTTGTGAAAATGCGCCAAAAAAAACTGCGGCAACGGTTGGCTGTTGTGAAAACTACAAAATCACGCTTCACTGCTTTCACTTGCTACATTGATGAAGCATTAAGCGCATTGTATAATATGAACTGTCCTAAATCAACAACTTCCTGCAAATTTATTTTTTTACTTGGATTTCCTCAAAACGCAGGAGACAGAATTTTACCGATAGGAGGGAGATGCGTTTATTTCAATACCGTTGCAGGTCCGGGACTCCGGCGTCAATTTCCCCACCGTCATTAAAAATACGATAAAGGAGAGAGAAACATGGATAAACAGAAAATTTCCCTCGAGGAACAGTTTAACGACTACGAAAAAACACCGGTCCCCGTCGAAGCAAGACGAAATTGGTATGAGCAGGGCATGATCTGGCTGGGTGAGGGCTTCGGCCTCAGCGGTCTGGCCACAGGCGGCGTTCTGGCGGACGGTCTGTCCTTCTCCGACACCTTTCTCGCTGCCGTCATCGGCTCCATACTTGTTTCCCTGATCTGCGCTTTGGTCGCCGTTGTTTCGACCAACACCCATCTATCCACATCCGTGACGTGCCGCCGTTCTTTCGGCACCAACGGCTCCCGCGTCATCGGCGTGATCCTGGCGGCCTCCTTGTTCGGCTGGTTTGCCTACAATGCGGGTATGTTCGGAGAGACCATCTCCTCCCTGCTGAAATCTCTGTGGGGGCTGTCCGTTCCCGCTGCCATCTGCACTGCCATCGGCGGTATGCTCATGTCCCTGACGGCGATCTTCGGCGTGAAGGCCATCAAGAGCCTGAGCACCATCGGTCTGCCGCTGCTGTTTGTGTTGTGCATTCTGGCGGTGTGGAAGATCAACGCTATCACCCCGCTGACGGAAATCGCCAAGTGCGGCCCCGTTGCTACCCCCATGTCCCTTTCCTCCGGTGTTGCGTACGTGGTCAGCGGCTTTGCCGTGGGCATGACCATGTGCGGTGACTTCTCCCGTTTCTCCAAGAGCAAGCGGGACAGCGTCGTCGGCTCCTTCTTGGGTCATTGCTTCGGCTTTATCCCCGTGGTCATGTGCGGCGCCATCTGCAACTACGCCATGAAGACCTGGAACGTGGTGGAGGTCATGGTCCTTTCCCTGGGCATGGGCCTATTTGGCACATTCGTTCTGGTGGTGGCCCAGTGGACCACCAACGACAACAGCCTCTACATGAGTACGCTGGGGCTGATGAACTCTCTGGACGGCGTTGTGAAGATCCCCCGTATGCGTATGACCCTTCTGGTGGGCGTTATCAGCACCATCGTCGGTATCTGCGGCATTTACAACTACTTTATCAACTTCCTGAACGTGCTGGGTATTCTGATCGCGCCGCTGAGCGGTATCATCATTGCGGATTATTTCATCTGCAACCGCAGCAAGTACGACGAGTCCCCCGATACGGTGGACCGGGGCGTCCGGTGGAAGGCCATCGTGGCATGGTTCGTCGCCAGCCTGGTGGGTATGATCATGACTCCGCGGCCTATTGGTTTTGGATTGTTTGTGACCATGGGCGATATTATCCCTCTGCCCATCGTGACCATCGTCGTGGCTCTCGCCGTGTATACTGCCGGTGAAAAGCTGACCAAGCCGGTCAAGGCCGCCTGACACTTCCAACATCGGGAACCAGGATCTGAATCACTGTAAAAGAGAATCTATGACGCTGTGCGAGCCGTGGCAGAGCCAGTGGGATACCAGTGCGGTTGTCCTGCCATCACGGCATTGTCCGCAGTAAACAAAAAGCAAACAAAGAAATGTATATTTCAATCATTAGGAGGAATTAGAAATGAAGTATCTGGAATTTGAGATCATGCAGGCCGCAGGGGTCATTGTCAACGATCTGTGCAAGGTCCAGCCCGGTGAGGTCGTCTCCATCACGGCCGACACCGTCATCGACGAGAGCATCGTCAACGCCATCGCCGGCGAGGTCCTGTCTGCCGGCGCCAAGCCTCTGGTCATGTGGTACAAGACCCCCGAAGGCGTGGGCAAGGTGACCGACAAGACTGTGCCGTACAAGGCCGTGGGCGCGGCACTGGGCAACAGCGATGTGTGGATTGAGCTGGGACGTATGTGGATCCTCTACTCCAGTGCCCAGGAGATCGCCCTGAGCATGACGGACAAGCTGCGCCACCTGTGCCTCACCGGTCTTGTGCCGGAAATGATGGATCGTCTGTTCAACAACGTGGACTTCGAGCTGCTGGCAGAGTTCCAGCGGAAGCTGACGGAGATGACCAAGAACTCCCGCCACGTGAGGATGACCACCTCCGCCGGCACCGACCTGGAGTTTGACAACGACAGCAACTGCCCCTTCTACTGCGAGCTGGGTCTGGCCCACACGCCCGGAACTGCCTACCCCTCCGGCCAGATCTGCTGGTTCCCCACCGAAGGCAGCACCAACGGCACCCTTGTGTTTGACGGCAGCATCCATCCCGTGCCCGGTATTCTGCAGACCCCCGTTTCCCTGAAGATCGAGAACGGCTATATCACTGAGATCAACGGCGGTGTAGATGCACAGAAATTCGAGGCCTGGGTCAATGGCCTGAATGATCCGCTGATGCGCCGCATGGCTCATGTGTGCTACGGCTTCCATCCCAAGGCGATCCTCTCCGGTCAGTGCGTCGAGGATGAGCGCGTCTGGGGCGCAACCGAGTGGGGCATCGGCTATCTGCCCGCCGCAGACTGCCCGCCCAACGGCATCAATGCCGCCTCCCACTGCGACGGCATTAGCTACAACACCTCCGTTTGGCTGGACGGCGTCCAGGTAACGGACTGCGGCAAGGTGGTCCACCCCGATCTGGTGGACATGGCCAGACGCCTTTTCCCGGAGTAAGCGATCGAGGTGAACCATCATGATTGAATTTGATTTCTCCGCCATCAGGAATGCAGTAGTCAAGATGCTGACGGTGAACATGGGGCTCAAGGCGGGAGAGCGTGTTCTGTTCCTCAGCGACGTTCCCACCATGAACGACTGGTATGCCGGTCAGGACTTTATTACGGATTTCAGTATGCGGACCCTGACGACGCGGGCCGCCTGCGAGATTGCAAAAGAAGAATTTCCCGACAATACGGTGGATCTGTACCTCTATCCTTCTTGCAACGGTCACGGCGTGGAGATTCCTGCCGATGCCGCCGCGAAAATGCTGGAATATGACGTGATCATCGCCATCACCACATGGTCCATTTCTCACACCGACGCAAGATCCGCCGCATCCGCCAAGGGGATCCGGATTGCCAGCTGCGGCAATCTGGAATTGAATATGCTGATGCCGGACAACGTGATCGATGCAGACTACCAGCAGATTGCCGCCAAGGCTTGCCATATTGCCGATCTGCTGACCCCTGCCAAAGAAGTGCGCCTCGTCACAGAGGCGGGGACGGAGCTGAGCTTCAGCATTGAGGGCCGGAAGGGTCTGGCTGACACCGGTTTTTACAACACGCCCGGCGCATGGGGAAACCTGCCCGGCGGCGAGGCCTATACCGCTCCGGTGGAGGGCACAGCAAACGGAACACTGGTGGTCCTTCCCCACTGGGCTTACGGGCTGGATGAGCGCATGGAGTTTACTATTCAGGACGGCTGCATCATCAAGATCGACGGCGGCGGCAAGTACGGCGACGACCTGCGGGAGCACCTCCTTGGCGCCGGCAGCCCCCACCACAGATGCAACGTGGCCGAATTGGGCATTGGGACCAATTACCGCGCCAGTAAGCCGGACAACGTTCTGGAGACCGAAAAGATCGACGGGACCGTGCACATCGGCTTTGGCGACAACGCCCATTTCGGCGGGACGGTCAGTTCTGACTACCATGACGACATGGTTGTGCCGGAGCCGGACCTCTACCTTGACGGCCAGTTGGTCATTCAGCGCGGCAAATTACTTCGATAATCCTCTTTCTCCGACTGCCGGAGCGGACAGGCACCTGCCCGCCCCGGCAGACCCCGTCTGCCGTTCCCGTATCGCCTGGCCCCTGTATGTGCGGGAAGCGCAATACAAATTCTTCATATCTGGGAAGGCGGGGCGTTTTGCCCCTTTTCCCGTTTCTTCAATAGTGAGGAAAGACTGATGCAACAGATTTTCAAACAAAAACAGCTTTCCCAGATATGCCGCATTCTGGCGGGCTGCGCCGTTTACGCGCTGGGTCTCAACCTGTTTATCCTGCCCCTGGGACTGTACAGCGGCGGCGTGGTGGGTCTGGCACAGCTGCTGAGCCTGATGCTGCAAAACGCCCTCCACAGGCCGGTGGGGACGCTAAACCTGTATGGTCCAGTCCATTTTCTGCTGAATATCCCGATCCTAGCCATCGCCCAGCTGAAGCTGGGAAAGAGCTTCCTGTTCAAGACGGTCATCGGCACTGTGGGCATCAGCGTGTTCACCACGGTCATCCCCCAGCCCGCGGAGCTGTTGGCGGCGGACCCGGCGGTGGCCATCGTCATCGGCGGCGCTGTCACGGGGCTGGGTATCGGCATCATGCTGACGGCGGGCGGCTCCGGCGGCGGTATTGAGGTGCTGGGGCTCTGGCTGTCCAGAATAAACCCCAATTTCACAGTGGGCAGGATGACCAGCGTCTTCAACGCGGCCCTGTTCATCGTGTATTTCTTAAAGTTCGATGCCTCCACGGTAATCTACTCCCTGCTGTACATGGTCCTCTACACGGTGTCACTGGACAAATTCCACTATCAGAACATCAATGCCCGTGTCACCGTTTTTACCAAAGAACCCGCCATCGATCAGGCCATCATGAAAGAAATGGGGCGGGGCGTCACAGAGTGGAACGGCTGCGGTGCCTTTACACGGGAGGACAGCCACATTCTGGTGACCATCATCAGCAAATATGAAATCGATGAGGTCATGAAGATCATCCACAGTATTGATGAAAACGCGTTCATCGTTATCGACGAGGGCGTCCGGGTGTTCGGAAACTTCCAGCGGCGTCTGTGAAACGCCAAAATGCGTTTGAACGGTACATGGGACCGGCAGCATCGAAAAGGTGCGGAAGGGTCAAAAAACACCGGACGGGAGGCTTTTGCCTCCCGCCCGGTGTTTTTGCAGTGGAATGCCGATCCGTTCTGGATCAGCTCCGCGTCCGGTGCTCAGCATGGTGACAACCATGCTGAACGAGGCGTTTGCAAAGATTCCAGACGGAACTGGCCTTATTCTTCACTCTGCCCAGGGCTGGCAGTATCAGCGGATGCTCCGCGAAGAGGGCACCCGACAGAGCATGAGCCGCAAGGGAACCTGCCTCGACAATGCGGTGATAGAGAATTTCTTTGGTCTGCTCAAAAGCGAACTGTTATATCTGCAAGAGTTTCGGCCCATGGAGCACTTCAAATAGGAGCTCGTTGAATATCTGGCTTCCCGCAACGACCGCAGGACCAAGGCAAAACGGAAGGGCTTACCTCTCTGGTCGGGCTTTACCGGGGGAGGGGGGGGGAGCTCGGCTGCCTTTTCGCCTTTCATAATGCCATCAGACGGAGCGGCAGACCGTACTAACGCGTTTAACGTAACGCGTGCGCGAAAAACAGGACTTTGTCGGAAAAAGCAAAACCACCCGCCGGGCGGGTGGTTTGGTTCTTTCAGTATTGCGATGCGCTCCCGCGCGCGTTACGACGGAAGTTCGTGCTTGAGGTTGCGAAGATGCAGATAGACCGTGTTCTTTGAGATCCCCAAACTGGCGGAGACATACACGACTGCGTCCTTGATGTTGAAGATGCCCTGTTGGTAGAGCTGGCGGATGATCTCCTTATTGCGGTTGGTGGAGGGAATATTCGGCGATGCAGAAACGCTCTCTCTCGCCTTTGCCATCGCGGTGGAGATGACCTCATCAATGTCGGCATTAAAACTCTCGGTCTCTCGGGATATGGTCAGGTCGGAGGTGGTGGGGAGGAATGTGGAGATGAACTGCGAAAACGGCACATCGCACTGGAAGTTCATACAGACGAGTCCGATGATGCGCTCCCTCTCGCCGATCACCGGGATCGTCACAGATTTAAGAGTGCGCCCCTCTCTCCTGTTGAAGTAGACCATGGAGTGCGGGGTCTGGCTTTTCTGAATATCGTGCAGCATGGAGAGTGCCAGGTCGGTGATCGGCGCGCCCACCTCGCGCTTGGTGTAATGACCGTTGATGATTTTAATTACAGAGTGGCTCAGCTCCTCCAGACTGTGGAGCACGATCTCATAGCTGTCGCCAAGATAGAGCGCGAGACCGTCCAGCATATATTGGTAGGATCGAAGGATCTCACGATCCACTTCTGTCAGCTCAAATTTTTTTGGTGCCACAGGTTTTTATCCTTTCTTGAACAAATCTTTTCTCTATTATACCGCCCAAAATGGCAAAGTGCAACAAAAACCTAATAAAAATTAATGCAAATGAGATAATTTAACGTGAATGAGAAAAAAACTATTGACTAAATTATAATTCATTGCTAAGCTAAAGTTAACCTGACCGGCAGCCTATTTCATATGTGTGTGCTGGGCTGCCGGGGCAAGAAATACTATGCCGCGCCAGCGGCAGGATGGGAGACAATTTATGGAAAAAATCGAAACGACTCAGGCACCGGCCGCGATCGGCCCCTACTCTCAGGCAGTTTGCATGGGCAGGGCGGTGTTCACCTCCGGTCAGATCCCGGCTGTTCCCGAAACCGGCGTTATTCCTGAGGGCATTGAGGCGCAGGCGCACCAGTCCTGCAAGAATGTGGCCGCCATTCTGACCGCTGCGGGCAGCAGCATGGAAAAGGTCGTCAAGACGACCTGCTATCTGGCGGATATGGCGGACTTTGCCACCTTCAACGCCGTTTACGAGCAATACTTCACCCAGAAGCCCGCGCGCTCCTGCCTGGCGGCGCGTGCGCTCCCCAAGGGCGTGCTGTGCGAGATCGAAGCGATCGCAGAGCTCGACGCCTGAAAACGATCCGATAAACCACATTCTATCTGAAGGAGGAAATTACAGTGAAAGCAAAGAAAGAACTGTCCACGGGACTGGCACTGCTCGGCTTCTTGCTGCCGCTCGCGGTGCTGCTGACTCTCATTTTCCAGGGCGTGAGCATCATGCTCGGCCTGACGGCGGCGATTTGCGTGGAGGGTCTCTTCGGCATCTACCTCGGTTACTCCTGGGATGAGCTGGAAGAGTCCGCCATGAAGGGCATTGGCCGCGTCAACCAGACTGTGATCGTGATGATCCTCATCGGTATGCTCATCGGCGTGTGGATCTCCGCCGGCAGCGTGCAGACCATGCTCTACTACGGCGTGAATCTCATCAACCCGAAGGCATTCCTGCCGATTGCTTTCATCATCTGCATCATCACCTCCATCGTCACCGGTACCTCCTGGGGCACCGCGGGCACGATGGGCATCGCACTGATCGGTATCGCGCAGGGTCTCGGCGTTCCCGTTGAGATGGCGGCGGGCGCGATCATCTCCGGCGCGCTGGTCGGCGATAAGCTCTCCCCGCTGTCCGATACCACGCTGCTGGCCTCCGCGACCTCCGGCGTCAAGCTGTTCGACCACATCACCTCCCTGCTTTTCGTGACCGTTCCCGCCTCGCTCATCTCCATCGTGGTGTATGGGCTGCTGGGGATGCGCTACGCCTCGAGCGACGTTGACCTCTCCGCCGTGAAGGTCCTCTCCGACAGCCTGCTCGGCTCCTGCCGTGTGGGTGTGCTGATGCTGGTGCCGCTCCTGTTCGTTCTGGTGCTCTCCGCCATGCGCAAGCCCACCATCCCCGTCTTTGCCGGCGGTCTTGTCATCGGCTGCATCTGGGCGATGGTCTTCCAGGGTGCTTCCCTGAACGATGTGATCTCCGCCGCCATCAACGGCTTTGTGAGCGCAACCGGCAATGCGGATGTGGACAAGCTCCTCTCCCGCGGCGGCGCCCTCAGTATGGCGGAAACGATCTTCCTGTGCATCGGCGCGGGTATGTTCTCCGGTATTTTCGAGCGCACCGGCGTGCTCCATCGCCTGATGGACAGCCTGTGCAAGGTCGTCAAGTCTGTCGGCGGTCTGGTGCTTTCCCTGACCGTGACCGGCATTGTGCTGATGTTTGGCGGCGCGGGTCAGTCCTGCACCCTCAGCCTTCCCGCCATCGCGTTCAGAAACGCGTTCGACGATATGGACGTCAATCCCTGCGTCATGTCCCGCACGCTTGAGTGCACGGGAACCGTGCTTGGCTCCATCGTGCCCTGGGACGCCTCTGCCATCCTGTATACGGGTCTGTTCGGCGTGTCCGTCGCCCAGTATCTGCCCTTCAACCTGATCGCGCTGCTCTCTCCCATTCTCGCGGTCGTCACGGCATTTATCGGCTTTGGCGTGTTCAAGAGCAATGAGACGGTGCATTTCACGCTCAAGTGCAAGAAGTACGACAAGCAGACCGGCAAGCCCATCTGAGGAATACGCATATGACAGGAATCGAACTGGAAGCTGCCCTGACAGCCTTCCCGCGCAGCAAGCTGTGCGATTTTGCTACCCCTGTGCACCGTCTGCCGCGTCTGGAGCGGAAGCTGAATACCTGCCCGCTCTACATCAAGCGCGATGACCTCAACGGCGTCGGCTCCGGCGGCAACAAGGTCCGTCCGCTTGAATACCTGCTGGGCGAGGCACAGGCGCAGGGCTGCGATGTGGTGATCGCCTCCGGGCAGGAGAATTCCAACTTGTGCTCTATCGCCGCGTCCGCCTGCTGCCGGCTGGGGATCAAGTGTATTCTGGTGCACAACAACGATCAGCCCACGCGCCTTGCGGGCAACATCCTGCTCAACAAGCTCTCCGGCGTGGAGGAGCACTATGTGGGCCCCATCCCGGAAAAGGAACGCAATGTCTATGTGGAGGAGCTGACTGAGCGCTTGCGGCAGGAGGGGAAAAAGCCCTTTGTCGTGGAAAATGGCGCGACCTCCGTTCATGCTGCCGTCGGCTATTTCCACCTGCCGATCGAGCTGGTGAATTCTCCCGCCGGCGCGCAGATCCACGATCTGTTCGTCCCCGGCGGGAACGGCGGAATGGCAGCGGGCATCGTGTACGGCACAGCCCTTCTGGGTGCACCCTTCCATGTGCACGTCGTCTCTGTGGAGAACACGAAGGAGGAGCTTGAGAGCATACTCGACGATCTTTTCCGCGGATTGGAGCGCTACACCGGCCTTACGCCTCCTGTTCCCATCTCGTCCGTCATGACCGTTCACGGGCAGTACCGCGGCGACGGCTGGGGAATTCCCACCGAACAGTCGGACGCGATGATCGAGCAGATGGCGCAGTTGGAGGGCGTGCTCCTTGAGCGCATCTACACGGCCAAGACGGCTTGGGGTATGTGCGATCTGCTCCGCCGCGGCGAGGTAAAAAGCGACGGTGCGTGCCTGGTCCATTCTGGCGGCTTCGCCTCTCTCTTCTACCAGTACGGATAAAGGTACAGACACCTCAAAAGGCAATAGAGAAGTCTCTTTTGACCGGCAGCACGACTTGCACAGTGCTGCCGGTCAAGCCTGTTCAGGGGCAGGCGCAGCACACGTTTTTTCGCGCAAAGGTCATAATTCCAAGGCATTTTCTGAAATTCGGCGTATCGTGCTGCAAAAGCGGCGTTGTCCAGAGAAGAAAAAAATCCGACGCATTTGCGTCGGATTTTTTTGTATAGGACCCGTTTTGGGCGGTTTTTGTTTTCCGTAAGTCAGTCGTCCAAAACCATTTTGAGCGTCTCCACGGTGCGGCGCAGCTCCTCCAGATTTTCAAGACAGGTGTCAAGCTTTTTCCTGGCGGTGTCCTTGTCCACGTCCGTGCTGAGATCCAGCTCCTTCAGTTGGGCGATGCTACGCCGGACCGATCTTCCGAAGGAGTCGACCGTCCGCAGGGGGTTGGCGCTCTGGGCGGACTTTGCCGGGGGAGGGGGGAGCTCAGCCGTCTTTGCCCATGCGATGGCGCGGTGCACCAGCGCGGGCAGGTCATCCTTAGCGTCGTTCTGGGCAACGTACTCTTCCACGGCGGGTTGCAGGTGCATATTCTTCTGGCGAGCCAGCTCATAGGCGTCGGTCATGGTCATCTGCCCGTTTTCCGCCCACGCGGTAACGGTCTCATCCAGATTCAGAAGATCCAGATACCGCTCCACGGTGGCGCGACTCAGATCGACCTGAGACGCCATCAGCTCCGACTGCTCCTTCACATTATCGGGGAGCCCGCCCTCTTCCGCCAGCGTGCTGCGCAGGGTCTCCAACTGGCGCGCCATGTCGAAGGCGGAGATATTCCGACGGTGGATGTTGGCGCCCATCAGCGCCCGCAGCTCGGAAAGCTTACTGTCGTAATGGCGAATCTTGCAGGGCACGGTGGCGCGGCCCAGCTTTCGGGAGGCGTGGACGCGCCGGTGACCGCTGATGATGCGGTAACGGCCTTCCGTGTCCGACGGGGTGACGATGATATCCTCCAGCAAGCCGTCCTTTTCCATGGAGTGCATGGTGGAGAGGAATTCCTCATCCTCCGCCATGGAAAAACGGTTCAGGGGGTTATCCTCCAGCGCGTCCAGCGGGATCTGGTGGGTGAATTCACCGTTCACGGCGCTGGCATTGGCGGTGGTCTTTTGCAGCGTGGAGAAAATGGAGGGATTCTTCTTGCTCGCCATTCATCAGCCCCCCATTCTTTCAAGCATTTCGTCGCACAAAGCGGCATAGTCGGCGGTCGCGGCGCAGCGGGGAGAGAAGAAGCAAAGGGGTTGAAGCGCCAGAGGCGCTTTTTTGACGTCAATATTCTTGCGGATGAAGGTTTTGAACGCGAGTTCGGGCAGCATGGCAGGGAAGTGGGAGATCATTTCCTTATCGAGACTGGAGCAGACCTCCACCGCCGTCATAAAGATGCCCAGCACGCGAATGTCGGGGTTGGCGATCTCGCGGACGGACTGGATGGTTTCCAGCATCACGTCATAGCCCTCGATGGAGTTCTTGTCCACCTTGATGGGGATGAGAACATACTCAACGGCGACCAGCACATTGATGTTAAAAAGGCTTTCGAGAGAAGGGGAGCAGTCGAAGAATACAAAATCGTATGTATCGGGAAGCTGCGGCAGCAGGCGGCGCAGGGTGGTGTCCCTGCCGAAGGGCATTTCCTGCATGGCTGCCAGCGCCGGCGCCAGCAGACCGCCGCCCCGGATGAGATCCAGATGCTCGATACTGGTGTGGCAGATGGTGTCCGCTAGGACGGCGCTTTTGGATACGATCACGTCGGTCAGGGTGAAGGGGGACACGTCCGTCAGTTGGAGGTTGCTGGTGGCGTTGCCCTGGGTGTCCATGTCCACAATAAGGACCTTTTTGCCCCGGCGGACCAGTTCGCCTGCCAGATTGATGGCGCTGGTGGTCTTGCCGGTGCCGCCTTTCTGGTTCATGACAGCGATCGTTTTCATATCTGGCTACCCCCGTTCTTTTCCAGCTCCTCAATGCTGGCGACCTGCTCCAGCACGCTGTCCAGGATCAGCTGGCTCATGCTCATGTGCAGCTTGGCCGCGGCCATTTTGATGCGTGCCCGTTCGTCCTCAGTGGCGTAGACCAGCAGCTTGATCTTCTTTTCCTGTTCCATCGACAAGACCTCCGTTCGTGCGTCGTTTGATGTCGGTATCTGAAAGTTTCGGTAAGATCGTTTTTGCGGCTGCGGACAGTCCCACAGCGATCGTTCATTGAGGATATTATGACATTATAATGTCATGCCGTCAAGAGGAGAATGGTCGAAATGATGTCATAACGAAAAAATTTTTACTGCATATTGATGGCGTGTCGTGATTCTGAGAGTTAGGTCGGAAGCGTTCTTCCAAAATTTGATGAATAATAGAAGAATAGGGGGGAGCAAATATGATTTATTTCAAAGATTGGGAGATCTCACACGACGGCAGTATTCTGGCACGCCAGTACGACCATCTTTCCCGCGTGCTGCTGGTGCGCGGCACGCCGCAGGGCTATGACTGGGAGATGCGGGTACGGAAGGGGGACTGGTACGAGACCATTCCCCTGAGCCCCATGGAGGGGGACGTGGGCTGTGTGCTGACGGAAAAGCATCTGGCGCTGTGGGGCTGGTACAGCTTGCAGCTGGTGGGAACGCTCCGCACCGACGGCGTGACCGTACAGCACAGCAATGTGATCAGCGTTTTTGTGGCGGAAAGCCTGACAGACGGGGATTGGCCGGCCTCGCCCAGCGAGTTCACCCGGTTGGAGTCCAATGTTCGGGAGATGAATGGTCACCCGCCCATCCCCGGTGAAAACGGCTTTTGGATGCTGTGGGAACTGGATAGCCACAGCTACAAGGAGAGTGCTTTCCCACTGCCGAAGGGACTGGATGGCGTAAACGGCAAGGATGGCGTAAACGGCAAGGATGGCGTAAACGGAAAGGATGGCGTAAACGGAAAGGACGGCGTAAACGGCAAGGACGGGACAGACGGAAGAAATGGGACAGACGGCAAGGACGGCGTGGACGGCAAAACGCCGATTCGCGGCGTGGACTACTGGACCGAGGACGATGTAAGCGCCATGCGGGAATACATCGACGGACGGCTGGGGGTGGTTGAAAATGGCACTTACTGACAAGCTGACGGCGATCGCGGACGCGATCCGCGCGAAAAACGGCGGCACGGACAAGCTGACGCTCGCGCAGATGCCGGAAACCATCGCAAATATCCAGACCGGGACGGACACGGGCGACGCGACGGCGGAGGCGGGCGACGTGCGCAAGGGCAAGACCGCCTACGCCAAGGGGCAGAAGCTGACCGGCACGCTCGAAGAGAGCGGGGGCGGCAGCTCCGCTTATGTGGTCGGCGCGCCGGTATTGTTCACGCTCACCGGCTGGGACACCGCCGAGCAGGGGACGACCTACACCTTGACCGCCGAGGGCTACAAGATCGGCGAAAACGGCGTGCAGCTCGGTCTGCCGTCCGATTCCTCCACTGTCAACACGCAAGCAGTGATCGCAGCGGCGCTGACCATTGTGAACACCGAAGTCACCGCGCCGAACAAAAAAGAGGGGACGGCAGGGTACACCACCATCACCGTCTCCGCCGTGAACGCGCCGAGCCGGGAACTGACCGTCGCCATCTTCGGGCTTGAAGAGGCGGAACGTGTCACGGTGACAGAGCCCGTCATCGAGGGCATCCCCGCGCCGGTTGCGCGCAAATATCCCGCGAAGGTCGTCCGGGAGGGCAGACAGTTCACCGGCACGGTCGCGTGGTCGCCGAGCGCTGTGGCATTTAACTACGCTACGGTCTACACGGCGACCATCACGCTGAAGGCAAAGGTCGGATATACCTTTGACGGCGTGGCGGAGAACTTCTTCACGGCAGCGGGCGCGGCGAGCGTCAGCAATGCTGCGAACAGCGGCGTTGTGACCGCCGTTTATCCGGCGACCGCCGAGAAGGGGGCGAAATCGTGAACTGGCTGAACCATGTTGCGGTCATCGCCGACGGAAACGGACGCTGGGCGGAGCAGCGCGGTCTGGAGCGCTCCTTGGGGCACGAGCAGGGCTTGAACAAGGTGGAGGACTTGATGCACTGGTGCGTGGACATGGGCATCCCCACGCTGTCCGTCTACTGCTTTTCGTGGGAGAACTGGAATCGGCCCAAGGAGGAGGTGGACGCGCTCTTTTCCATGGCGAACCGGTATTTTGAACGGTATCGGGAATTTGCGGCAAACAACATCCGCGTGCTCATCTCCGGGACGGACAAGCGCGTGCCGCCTGAGAGCATCGAAAAAATGGAGCGCATCCAGCGCGAGACCGCCCACTGTGACGGCCTGACGCTGAATCTGTGCTGCAACTACTCCGGGCGGATGGAGATCGTGGACGCCGTTGCCAAGGGCGCGCGGACGGAGGAGGAGATCACGGCGGCGCTGTATCAGGATCTTCCCGAGCCTGACCTAATCATCCGCACGGGCGGCTTTCAGCGGCTTTCCAACTTCCTGCTGTGGCAGTCCGCCTATTCAGAGCTTTACTTCACCGAAACGTTGTTCCCGGACTTTTCCCTTGGAGAGTTCCGCCACGCGGTCAAGATGTACGGCAGCATCAGAAGAAAGCGGGGCAAGGTATGAGCTATACATCCAATCAGTACAAGTATCTGCTGCTGAAGCGGCTCCAGCGGCATTTTTCCATGGGCAACGCCTACGACAGGGCGTATACACAGAGCTTTTTCTGGGAGCTGTTCGACGATTCCGTGACCGTTACAGAGGAGGCCTATCAGAACTTCTGCCGCCTGATGGACGACGAGCTCGCGCTCTGCGCGGAAAAGGGCTGGTATACCTGCAACAGCATTCCGCAAAAAGACATAAAAGAGCATGGGCTTTTGCTCACAAAGGCGTTCGCGGAGATCGGCGTCACGCTGAAGATCGGATTTCCCTCGATCGAGGAGGGGACGGCGACCTTCACAAAACCGAATGGCGCGGTCATGGTCTACACGGTCTCGCCGGGAAACAGTGCGGGCTTCAACTATTTCTACATCAACGCAAGGGCGGGCACGGAGTACCAATATGCCGCAGCGTCGGCGCCTGCCTACAATATGCAGGGGATGGACGTGCCGGAGGAACTGGGAAACCCGAAGATCGCTGGCCCCGGGACATATTGGAGCTACAACGCGGGCACGAAAACGGTGACCGTTTCCGGCGAGGGGGCCTACGCGGGTGCGGCGAAGGACGAGCAGCTTGGCAGCGGGCTGTATCATACGGTGATCCTCGGCGCGAACGTTTCCCGTCTGCTGAGAGAGTGCGTGATCCCCGGCGCTTCGGCGCTGGTGCTGCTGCGGCCCTCGGACGCAGGCTTTGCGGTCGACCCGCAGTTCAACCGCAGCGAGAAGCTGAACGTTTACACAGACTGCACTGCCGCCATTGAAGCGATGAAAGCGGTGGAAAAGCCGGAGAACATCACGCTGCACAGCTTGTCGGAGTGGAACGGATAGGAAAAGGGGCGCTTGGCGCGCTATGCGCCCTCCCCTATATTGAACAAAAATTTGATTTTGTTCAATTATTCGACCGTGTTCCCCTCCGCGCGATCCTATAGAACGCCCGTGGTCGGAGACGCGGAAAATCAGGTGCTTGTGGTATTTGTCGTTTTCTGCTATACTGTATTCAACTTTTTTGCGGCTTGGAGGTGTCAGCCCGATGACGGATACGGAACAGAGCTTATTGGCCCTCCTGCGCCGCGCGCTTTTTGGACAGGATACGCCGCTGCCGCCGGATGTGGACTGGCAGCGTGTTTTTGAGGAAGCCGTCAGCCACAGCGTTCATTTGCTGGTTTATGACTGCCTGACGGAACAGGAGCGAGCTGCCATCCCCGAGGAGACAGCCGCCCTCTGGCGGCAGGAGGTCTTCTCCGCCATGTGGTATAACGAGCAGCTCCTCGGCGAGCAGCAGGAGGTGCTGAAGGCACTTTCAGGGCTCCCCTGCGTGATCTTAAAGGGCAGCTCCTCTGCCGCGTGCTATCCCCGGCCGGAGCTGCGCTGCGCCGGAGACATTGACCTGCTGCTCTTCCCCGCCGATGTAAAAAAAGCGGAGGCGATCCTCTGCGCAAGGGGCTACTGTCCGCCGGAGGACAACCATCCCTTCCATCGCTCCATGCATCGGGAGCAATTTCTCGTGGAGCTGCACTTTGAGCCGCCCGGTATCCCTTCCGGCGACAGCGGCGCGCCCCTGCGGGAATACTTCCGGTATGCCGCGGGAGAAGGAGTCCTTCGCGGCGGTCTTCCCGTCCTGCCGCCGGAGCGTCAGGCTGTTTTGCTGCTGCTCCACAAGCTGGAGCATATCACGAGCAGCGGTCTGGGGCTGCGGCAGCTCTGCGATTGGGCGGTGTTTGTCCACCGTGATATGACGCCGGAGCGGTGGGGGGACTTGCTGCCAAAGCTGTCCCGATTCGGACTGCTTCACTTCGCACGGGTCATTACCCGCATCTGCGTGGAGAACCTTGCCCTGCCGCCGGAGGACGCTCCGTGGTGCATGACTGCCAACGAAGGACTATGCCGCGCCCTGCTGGAGGATATCCTGCGTACCGGGAACTTCGGCTGCAAGGAAGAACGCTACGGGCAGCGGCTCTTTACCGATGGACGGACGGAAAACCGACTGGTCAGTTTCTTCCGCACGGGCGTTGAGACCTGCCATACCCATTGGCCTGCCTGCAAGGAGCATCCCCTCCTGCTGCCTGTCGCGCCTGCCGTGTTGGTGCTGCGTTACCGCAGGCAGAGAAAGGCGGGAAAACGCCCGCCGTTTCGCCCCTTTGCCGCGTATCGCGGCGCCGGGGAACGTCAGAAGCTTTACCACGCCCTTCACCCCTTTGAACCGGAGGACGCGGGATAGAACGGAATAGAGGGAGGCTGCGCTTCACAAGCGCAGCCTCCCTTTTTGGCATGGAATTACCCTTCGTTGAGCAAAAAGTCCAGAGCCTTTACGATTTTGATACCGTCCACGTCGCTGATAAGGTCGCAGTCCATGGCAATCACGATCTTCTCGTAATTGTCCTGCACAGCTTGCAGCGGCGCAAGCTCCCGTGCGCGGGTTTCGGGGGCGTTCATGTTGTCAGTGACCTGGATATACTTTTTCTCGTTCATCTTCGTTGCGATGAAGTCGATCTCCTTTTCACCGACCTTGCCGATGGCCACCTCATAACCACGCCGCAGCAGTTCAAAATAAACGATGTTTTCCAGAATGTGTCCCACATCGCCGCCACGATTGCCTAACAGATAGGTGCGGAGGCCGGGATCAACGATATAGTATTTGCCCAGCGTCCGCAGATAGTCCTTCCCCTTGATGTCAAACCGCTTGACCTCATAAAAGATATAGGACTCCAACAGTGCATCAATGTAGGCAGAGATGGTCTGCACCGCAGGTTTGGCCTTTCTGCCATCGCCCAGCAGGCCCTCGCTGACAAGGGTGCGCCCGATGGATGCAGCCGAGGTGTTGTTGCCGATGTTGTCAGCCAGAAACAGGATAATTTTGCGGAGCAGCAGCGCGTCGGTAACGGCCCGCTGTTCTTTCCGTTTGCCGCGTTCCAGAATATCCCGCACAACAACAGCGGAATAAATGCCGTCCAGCAGCATATTGGCGCGCTCCTGATCCAGCTCCGCCTCGGCCAGCGCCGGCATACCGCCAAACTGTGCGTAGGCTTCAAACAGGTCTCGCAGCTCATACGCTTCGCCGTCTTTTCCCTTGGCGCGTTTTTTCGTCATTCCGTTGGGGGCTTTGTACTCATCAAGCAAATAGCCGTGGAAGTCCAAAAACTCACGGAAGGACAGCGGCAGCATCTTGATCTCCACATAGCGCCCGGACAGATACGTGGACAGTTCGGAGGACAGCAGGTAGGCGTTGGATCCGGTCACATAAATGTCGCAATCCAGATCCACACGGAAGGAATTCACGGCATCCTGCCAGTCCCGAACCTTCTGCACCTCGTCTAAAAACAGGTAAAGCCGCTTACCCTTGGGGGCGCGTTCCGTCACATACTGATAAAGCTGCTTGCTGTCCATATCGGCAAACTGCATGGACTCAAAGTTCATCGAGAGTATTTGTTCCTCCATGACGCCCTGTTCCCGCAGATGTGCCATCATCAATTTCAGCAGGCTGGATTTGCCGCAGCGCCGGATTCCGGTCACGACCTTGATGACCTCCATATCCTGAACGGAAATGAGCTTATCAAGGTACTGCGATCTGTTTTTTAACTCCATGATCCTGTCACCACCTTTGTCAGCCATTATATCACCCCCTTTGCGTCAAGTAAAGTTTTTAACATCAATGTGAATAACTTTTTTCTTGTCGAAATTATTCACATCAATACTACTTCTGTCGAGCCTGCACCCCGCGGTATCGCCGCCTCACGCGCTGCGCCTGAGACGCAGCAGATTGGTTCGGGCGACGAGCTTGGACTTGCGCGGGTACGGGATGCACTGCATTGCGGTGTTCACTGCCTCGCGGCTCCCCACGAGGATGACCTCCTTCCGCGCTCGCGAGATCGCGGTGTAGAGCAGATTGCGATACAGCATTTTTGCAGTCGCCGTGCTCACCGGCATGAGGATGGCGTCATACTGGCTGCCCTGACTTTTATGCACCGTCAGCGCATAGGCGAGCGCAAGGCGCGGTGGGGGCGCGTCGTCATTGGCAGCGCCGTATTTCTCCATACAGTCGATCTGCCAGGTCTTCAACGTGCCTCTGACCGCAAGCGTGGCGATACGGTGGGGCTTCTCTCCGCGAATATACAGCACGCCGACATCGCCGTTGCAGATGTTGTAATAGGAGTTATTCTGCGTAACGATGACACGGTCGCCGTCACGGAATGCTCCCCATGTCTGCTTTTCCGCTGTCAGCGGGTTGACTTCATTTTGCAGGCGCGTGTTGAGCGCCTGTACGGAAAAGTCGGTTTTGGTCTTCACCGGAGAGAGAACCTGAATGCTCTCGCCCGCCCGGTAGCGCCGCGCAGCCTCCTCGCACAAAAGATCGGGAATGATCTTACTATCCGCGGAAAGCAGACGAAAGCTGTCATCCCATTGCAGTTCCCGCTCATCGCTCAGCTTTGGGAAGGCTGCGACGTTCTGCCGCAGCGCCGCGGCAGCCGCGCTTTGACGGTACTGCTGCTCCAGAAAGATCGAGGGGACGCCGAGCTTCAGAAGGTCGGAAAGGACATTCCCTGCCCCCACGGACAGTAGCTGATTCGGATCGCCGAGCAGGACGACGCGGCAATTCCTGCGAACACGGTTCAGGATACCGGCGAGCATCTCCAGCGACACCATCGACGCCTCGTCGACAACGACCAGTCCGGTGCGGATCCAGCAAACGGCGTCCAGAAAGTTTGCATCCGGGACCTTCCCCAGTGCGCCGTGGACCGTGCGCGCCTCGATCCCGGTGCGCTCGGTGAGGTTGCGCGCAGCCTTGCCGGTCGGGGCGGCGAGCACATATGCCTCGGAACTGTCAACGCTCCCTCTGAAACAGTGTACAATGGCTTCAATGAGCGTGGTCTTGCCGCTGCCGGCGCCGCCGAGGATGACGGCGAGGCGGCTGTTCAGCGCCAGACCGATCGCCTTGCGCTGCTGCTCGCTGAGAAGTATGTCCCCGGCGCGGAGCTCCTTCGGGATCTCCATGACCGGCAAAGCCGGGTCTTTAAGGATGTCAGCGAGCTGCTCCGCCGCAGTCACCTCATATTCCCATGTCCGCTGGGCATACAGATGGCACCCCTCCTGATGGAGGAAGGCGGCTTGCAGCAGGAGAGATTTATCCATGTAGAATTGCTGTTTGGTGAGGTCAGGTCTCACCGTCTTGCTGACGCGGAACAGGCTCTCATCCGTGCAGTAGGCATCCCCATTCTTGCCGATGGTATCCATGGCAGTGAGGATGTACTTTCCGTTTTCCTTGATCTCCCACTTTTCCTCGTCTGTAAAGGCCTTCGCCGTGGCGGGCTTCTTATCCATATGGTTTCCTTTCCGGCGGTTCAGGGATCCGCCTTGGCGTTGAGCGCCTCGACCGCTTTGGCGAGCGCAGGCGCAGAGTGATGCAGATAGCCCTCGGTCGTTTTAATGTCTGCGTGTCCCGTGAGCGCTGCAATGGTCTCCATGGGAACGCCGCCTGCCTGCAGCATCGTCACATAGGTGTGGCGGCAGCAATGCGGCGAAAGCAGCCGCACCTGACCGACATTTTTCAGCGCCGTGTAGAATCGCCGGCGGAAGGAACCGATGCCATAGAGCGGGGCCTCACCGGGGCAGGTCCAGACATAGGGTGCGCCGCTGTGCTCTCGAAGATACCGAACGTAGGGGCGAAACTGTTCCGGGATCGGAATGACACGACGGCTGCGGGCGCTTTTGGGCGGCCCGAGCTGCGGCACGCCATTCACCATCTTCACGGCGTATTCAACGTGGATCACAGAGCCGTCCTCACTGATGTCCTCGGGGCGCAGTGCCAGCAGCTCCTGCACGCGCATCCCGCTGCACAAAAGCGTGCGGATGCTGTTGCCGAGCAGATCGTCCGGCAGCGCCCCCATCAGTCGGGTGACTTCCCTTTCCGTGAACGCGTCCTTTTCCTTATGCTCTCCGCGAAAGCCGTTCTGCTTGCTGCGCACGGTCTTGGTCTTGCGCGCAGGATTGCGGAGAACCAATCCGTTGCTGTCAGCGGAATCGAAGATCTGGATGAGCATGGCGCGGCATTTGCGGATCATCGAAAGCGAGTAGCCGTCGGCACTCAGCTTGTCCAGAAAACGGTTGATGTGGATGGGAAGGATCTCTGCGAGCGGCTGCTCCCCAAAGCCTCTTTTCAGCGCCTTGAGCGTGTACTGATAGCCGGAATAGGTCGAGGGCTGCACCTCGCTCTTGTAGTCGCCGTACCAGGTGTCTGCCCAGTCGGAAAAGCACATCTTCCTGTCGATGCGTGCCCCGGATTCCATTTCGGCTCGGTACGCGCGGATCTTATCGAGCACCCCGGCGCGTGTCTTGGCTGTGAAACGGACGATGTGCCTCTTCCCCTCCGGCGTGTAGCCGTCCATAATTTCTCCGCGCCAGCTGCCGCTTTTTGTTTTGCGGATGCAGCCCTCGCCGTTTGAGCGTTTTCCTGCCATGATACCGCCTCCCCTTACGCGCCCGGCATCAGGCCGCCGGGCAGAAGAGTTCTCGTTTCGATCCACGCAAGGAAGGAAGCCTTGGGGATGCGAATGCTGCCGTCGAAACGGCAAATCGGAAAGGCATTGCGGTGCGCCAGTTCATACGCCTTGGACTGGCTGATGTTGAGGTAATCCTTGACCTCGTTGATGGTGAGATAATCGTGGTTGAGCTGCTTCATTTCGTTCATGATGGAATCCTCCTTAAATAATGCAGTCAAAAAGCGCTATGCAGGCCGGTACCCGCATAGCGCTTTGCTACATTCATAAGGAGGCCCCATTCTGCCGCCGCTCCCCCAAAACGGGGCTTGCGCGACGGCTCAGAAATGGGTATAATACCCCCGTAGCGTAGTTTCACTACTGTGCCGGTGCCTGAGTCACCTGTGCAGGCACGTGGGAGCTGGAACCTCTCACGTGCTGCTACTTTTTAACTTGGGTACATCATACCACGTATGACCCCATACTGTCAACCGCTATCAAAAAAATTTTTGATATATGAATACGAGGCAGAGAATATGGAAGATAGAAAGCCACTGACAGAAGCTAGAAAGAAGTCGATAAAGAAATACCTTTCCCAATTCGCTGACTTTAAAGTGCGTATTCCCAAGGAACAATTAGATGAAGTCCATAACCATGCCGCGCAAATGGGAGAAAGTACCGCTGCCTTTATGCGCCGCGCCATCGCCGAGACCATGGAGCGCGACAAGCACAGCGACAAATGACCATATCCTATCATAGCGGAAGGGAGACTCACGAGGGAGTCTCCCTTCCGTTTATTTTATGTGAGGATATTGTCCCATGTCTGTCCAGCCGCTGTCTGCTTTTGCGGTTACCCTCAAACGATCCTCACCGAGCATATATTCAAGGGCATCGTCAGCCGTATCGCATCATGCTGTCGATTGCGCTGCAATAGCAAAAAGGCGGACATGGGCGCACCTTCGCCATGATAATGCCGTCGTCCTCCTTGACATACAGCGCTATGCCATCCTGCGAGGCTGCGGCGCCGCCGATGCCGGTGAGCTATTGCAGCGCGATGAGCTGATAGTCCTTCTGAATTCTTCTCTCTGGGAATGATGAACTCAAAGTTCTCGTTGATCTCAGACTTTGTCTGCTCTCTGTCGGGCACAGCAATTCTTTTCAGGGGAAATGTCCTGATTTCTTGGGCGGCTGACAGCCCGCCCAAACGGTATTTTATTTTTGTCGTTACTATAACACCCCCTGCGATATAACTATTTCGCGGCTCGATTTTTCGGTTTGGAAAAGGATGAAAAACCTTGCCATAAATCTGCAACCCTTGATATACGGGGCTTTTTCGGTTTGTCGTAATTATACCGTAAGGGCACACCTTCGCAACGCTGACACTGTAAAACGGCGTGGATGTGAAAACCGTCAGCAGTATGCTGGGTCACTACGACGCGGGATTTACCCTCTGCACCTACACCCACGCTACAAGGCGGAAGCAAGACGAGGCAGCACAAACAATGGACAGCTTCATGGCGCAGGTCATGCAAGCAGAAAAAGAACCAAAAAATGTCGGAGAGAAGACAAAGCATTCTCTCCGGCGCTCTTTAAATCTATCAGGACATTTCCGCGTGCTCCATCACAAAGGGCTCCATGCCGTGGCCGACACGGTTATTCCTTACGCCTCGCTGCCGGTCACGGACCCGCCACCGCTTTCCGCCGACCACTTTGTGTGGATGCCGTAGTTGGATGAGAGCCGGACGGTTTCGCCGGGTTTGAGCGCGATGCGTACCGTTGCCGTTACTGTTTTTTCACCGTCCTCCAGATTTACGGTCTGTACGGATTGCCGTCCACCGGCCACTGCTGTAAACTTACTGGTCATTTTTTCGTTCTTCCACGGGATGCGCCGATGCGCGATCGCCTGGCAGCGACGCGCATATGGATCTGTGAAGCCGCGATAGAACACCCCTTGTGTGCCGTCCGGCCGCCGGTGCGTCATGTATTGGAGCAGTGTGGGGTCCGCGCAGAGCCCACCGTCTTTTTCCAGGAGCTGCGCGTATGTGCTGCGCAAAAGCCGCACGCCCGCGCCCTCCGTGCTGCTGGTCAGTCCTGCCAGCTGCGCAAATCCGACGCCGCAGTTGTGCAGCAAATTGCGACTCGCCGCAGTAAGCTTGCTCGCGGGATACGACTCTTCGCTGTTGGTTACAATGCAGCGATCTGCGATTTCCTCGGGAGAAAGGCATTTTCCCTCCAGCATTTTCCGGCGCTTGCAGTAGATGTGTGCCGCGAACGTTGAAAGAACGAACGAAAAGTCGTGCATGCTGCCGGAAAGCTCCGGTTGATGGTAGTCCAGGATAAGGCTGCCCTTATTGTCGGGATCCTCATAGATATCGCCGTACCTAAGCGCCGCGACTTGCTTTGCCTCGAGACCTGTGCCAAGCAGCAGGCCGATCCCGACATAATCCGGGTCACCGAGATGATCAAGCACGAGCGCCACGACCTGATCCAGCTCGTCGCGCGAAAGCACGTCTGTGGATACCGCAGACTTCTGGAGCCGTTGGGCATTCCGCGGCGCCGCGTGCGACTCACGGTACAGAGCGAAGGGATTCGCGATCTGCTCATATTTGCGGCGCTCCGCGACGTAAGACATCAAAAAATCAGCCTCGCGGATCTTATTGTACCACGCATCGCCGAGCTGCTCACACAGCTCGGCGATTTGCCGCTGTGTTATTTTTTGGCACGGGATCGCCGCAAAACCTTCAGCGACATGGCGGAGGAGATCCAGTCGCTCCTTTTGCCGCCTGTCATTATGGGGGCTTCGCGCCTGCGCGTATTCTGCACCGTACATATTGATGACTTCGGCAAAGGAGAGCTGTTCGATCGGGATGTATGCGCCGGCGGCCTTTCCCGTGCCGACGAATCTTGTGTGCAGTATCTGCGCTTTTTCGGCGATCTCCCGCTTGACCTCTTTAGGGTCCGTGCTTTTCAGGGTGATGCGCAGACGCGCAGGTACCTCTTTCCCATCGCCGTCTTTCATATGTAAGACCGAATCCTGCGAATCGCGAAGGGAAACGGTGCCGCACAGAGGATACGGTGCCGTTTTCTCCTGCCGACAGAGAGAGTAGTGTACCGGAAACTGTTCAAAAATCTCGTAGTATCCCTTGATTTTCTGGGCGTCGCCGATATCGACGCCGCCGCTGAAACGGGAGTCATCCGTCAGGGGGATGTGATTGTAATTGCTCATAACGTTTACCTCATAGATTAAAATGTTTTTATGATCCAGTGTGCGGTGGAGGCGACAGATAGAAGGGCGCAGCGTCCCACGATCCCGCCTCCCGCAGCAGGCGCTCATAGTATTCGCGCGGGCGGACCAGGGCCAGGAACGGCGGCGGCGCGCTGCTTTCAAAGTCCACCGGCGCGCAGTTTTTCTCCAGGATCTCTCCGTCTGTCTCTATAGTGATGTTATCACCGATCTCAGCCGTCTGCGCTGTTATTTCTATAATGCACGCCTCGTCTGCGGAAAAAGTAAAACCAATATTTGCCTGGTCGGATCTGCCGGATACCCCCGGCGCGAGATGCGTTTGTGCAAACGCCGGATTGATTGTACAATCCGGGTCATAGACGATACGCTCGGTCATCTGCGCGACGACAGGCCAGTTGTCCGGCTGACGCAGATAGTTATCCCAGTTTGCCTTGTCACCTCTTGGGGGCGCGTGCCCCATCATCGCGTCAACCAGCAAGGACGGCATGTCGCAGCCGTTGCACAGCTCAGTGCAGCGGCTGCGGCGGGCAATGTAGGCGGTTATGTCCTTAGACGGATTGCCGTAGGCATCCATGTCGGGCTCCTCGGACATTTGCATTTTGACGGAATCCCAATAGCTGTCATCCAGATCCATTGCCCGGGTCAGAATGGAAAGAAGGAAGGCTCTGAGCGCTGCCGGGCTTGCCTGTGTTGTCGGATCCCACTCGGCAGAAACCGCCGGCATATCCCGTATTTGCCCGTCTGTGTACCCCAGCTCACGCAGATACGCCATGCGCGCCCGGATCGCCTCGGCTGCGATTTTTGGGAGAACTATGAGGCGGTAAGAGTTGTCCGTCTTCAAATCGGCAATGCGTGTTGTGCCGTCCGCCTGCCAAACGATCGCAATGACCGCGTAGTCGTCCCGAAGGACGATCTCTCCCAATTTGGGGGCGCAGGCCTCCGCCGTGCGGGCCAAGCCGAGCAACATTAGGATGCCGCCGAGGGACAGGCCGTTCCCGACCAGACGGCGCAGGGTCGCGACCGTCAAGACGGTGGCTGCCTCGCCGATATACTTGTGCTGTTCGGCTTCGGGCGCGACGTATTTTGCGCGGTCACGAGGGAGGATCAGCGGTTTGATCGGCGCGTCAGGCCGTATCTCCGCCAGTCGGTCCAGCTGCCACTCCACCTCCTTGGTGTGCCGGAGGATGGTGTTTTCGGTCGCGGTGGTGCCCTTGCTTTTTTTGCTGCTTTCTGTCATGTCGCGGATCAGTTTCGCGATTTGCCCGGCATTTTCTTGGCAGATGGCAATGCCTAAGGCATCAACCTTCATACAAAACGATCGAAAATAACTCAGGGTGTGCCTGCGCGAGGATGCCGTCAGCCTCTTGGGTGGGCACAGCAGGGCGGTCTCGCTTGCGCTGAGACTGTCATAGATTTTTGTGAGCCCACCCGTTCCGTCCGGGGTCGCCGCTGTGCATTTTTTCTCGTAGATCGTTGTCGCGCGGGCGATCAGGACTTTGACCATGCGGTCGATGTCCCGCGCATCCTGCACGCTTGTGCTGACGGACACATCAGCATCATGACGGATTCTTGTCTTGGCATCGATCAGATATCCGTTCAGACTCGTGATATTGGTTTTGTGATTGGTGCAGAAGTTGACCTTTAATGCAACGTTTCTGATCGTTGTGCTGTATACCTGTACCCAGCGCTTATTCTTTTGCTTCTTTTTTTTCATGGATCTTTCCTCACTTTTGTTTGGAGACAAAAAAAGCACCTGCCGTTTTCAACTTTGAAAACGGCAAGTGCTTTACTGCTCCCTATTTTGCTTTTCTGTTTGCCTACCGGCTTTTCCGGTTTTTGCGCATAGGCTGCTTCGTCTTTCCGACAATGGACACAACAAAAGCGACCAACCATTTGCGGTTGATCGCCTTTGTTGTGCCGATCACTTTCGGAAGACATACCTATTTATGCTATTATTATACCTCTTACTATCTATATTACAATATCAGTTTGATTTTAGACCTCTCTACTTTTATTCTTAGCGAAACGGGGTTTCGCCTGACTTTACCAAGGGATACGGCTCACTATTTTTCCCCGATTCGCTCCGGAAATCGTAAAAAATAATAGAAAACGGATCCCTCTTTTTTTGCGCGAGGGGAGAACCGACGAGGAAGTTCTTCTTTTTGCAGGCGCTTATTCAAATAGCGGCGGCTTTGCTGGGCAGTCCGAACAGACGGGAAACAGAATCAACTGCATCTCCATCCATTGAGTGTACCAAATTCGGAGAAATACGGAGCAGGGTTTTCTACTGCGATACACAGCGCTCTGACCAGATAGGCGGCTGTGAAGTCACCCATGAGTTCATTCGCCGAGTCCTTCCCAAGGGTACATCCTTTGACCACTTACAGCAAAGCGACATTCTGCGTATGATGAGCCACATTAACTCCTATACGAGAAAGAAGCTGAATAACCAGTCCGCACACCGGTTGTTCAGCTTCTTTTACGGTGAAACCATTCTGCCGTCCCTCGGCATTCAGGAGATCCCCGCAAACGATATTAACCTGACGCCCCACCTACTTAAGAAATAAAAACCAAGCTGCCGCCATTCGGAATATCCGTTTCCAGGGGTGGAAGTTACTTTTGCAAATTTTGCAAAAAAGCTTCGACCTCCGCTTGGCATGCCCGTTTTTACTGTGGGTGTCCTGTTGATATTCATGCTAACACATCCGCTGGCAATATTCAATTCCCTTTGTAAAAGTAACTTCCGGTTTGGCCAATGTTTGTAAAACTTACTTCCGGCTTTTCACATACGGCACTACTTTCCCGGAATTTAATCTTGCGAGGCTTTTGGAAACCCGGAAGTTAATCGTGCAAACTGGAAGTTACTTTTGCAATCCACCTAATTGTTGACTTTTCTGTGAATTCTTCGTCTAATAAATTGACTGTGCAATGCAAATCACATATAATATAAGTGCAATAGCAAGGAAAGGAGTTGACATTCATGGCTACCACAACTAATTTCAGTGTCCGTATGGACAGCGACATTAAGAAACAGTGCGAAGCAATGTATGGTGAATTAGGTATCAACCTTACTACCGCTATCAATGTGTTTCTTCGCCAGTCGCTCCGTGTCGGCGGTTTTCCTTTTGATGTTCGCATGGAGCAGCCGAACAAGGAAACGATGGCAGCAATGCTGGAAGCAGAACGCATTGCCCGTGATCCGTCTGTAAAACGCTACTCTGATGTAGAGGAAGCATTGAGGGCGTTAAAAGAATGAGTAAACATTTAGACATTGTTTGGAAAATCAATTCAAGAAGGACTACAAGCTGGCGATGAAACGTCATCTTGATATTGACCTTCTGGACGACATCATTCGCAAACTGGCAAGCAGCAAACAGCTTCCAGAAAAGAATAAAGACCACGCTTTAACCGGAAACTGGGTCGGGCATCGTGGGTGCCACATTCAGCCGGATTGGCTATTGGTCTATCGGATTGAGAATGATTTGCTCGTCTTGACATTATCCCGAACAGGAACGCACAGCGATTTATTTGGAAAGTAAGAAAATGCACTCGGTACAAACGCCAATGTCAGTAAGTTAAGCTGACAAATCCTCCTACCCTCAGAAATGAGAGGGTAGGAGGATTTTTTTCGTAATAATTCAAAACAGGTCTTGACAAAAGCATCATTTCGTGCGGCCATTTTGCTACCTTCGGTTAGCAAAATGGCTTTTGTAGTTAGAAGCGTGTCCCGACACGCCAAACTACGAGGAGGCTTACTTATGAATGGATCCCCCCAGCAAAGCTGCATCGATCGTAGACATGTATGAGCTCCCCCTTTGTGCGCTCAATTGTACTACTTTTATATGGAAGTGTCTATTGGGTTTTAATACTGACCTCATTATATGTCATTGGGGATATTTCCTGAAACGACTTGCTGGGCAATGACCGAAACAGCGGAAAGGGCCGCAATACGGCGGCGCTTCCCTCTTTATCCGGTTTCCGGCCGGACCCTTCCGTCACATAGGGGCAATAAGGGCAGGCAGCGGGAAATTGCAAAAAACGGTCAAAAGGATTCCTTCGTTTTTTCCACAGTACAGATGTCGAAACAGTACCTTTTCATGAAAAGCGCAGTTACTTAGGACGCAACTTTTGACGGAAGGTACACATGGGGAGTTTGCGGAAAATGACGGAGTGTGCCGTTGCGCCGGAATCAGAAAAGGAGGGAAAGTACGGATGACGAAAATCCAACTTTTCATGAGAAGTGTAGTTACTTAGAATGCAACTTTTGGCGGAATGTACACATTGTGAAATTGTAGAAAATGAGCGATTTCGGATCGCGGGAAATCCATGCGCATCAAGAGTTTTCTGGAAACGGGGCGAAGCGAACCTTGCTCCGTACCGACGCGGAATGTTTGTTCCATACTCGTTCCGCTTTTGTTCCGCATTTTGCGCGCGGGATGCTGTGAAGCAGAACGCATGAAGTCCCGTGACCCTTGCGGACACAGGACTTCTTCGGTTGGTGTGCTGAGGTTCGAAAATAGTGCCTCTTGAATCCTATTCTTGAATTCCATCCCAAGGGAGATGAGGGAAAGATATTCGTTGAAATGTTGATAGGTTAATTGCGAAACATTTCAGTGAGCGGCGCACGACGTCTCCCCCACGTTGCGAATCATCCGCGTGATCGTGTGCCAATAGAGGGTGAAATCCTCCCTTTGCGGGGCTTCACTTGAATCGTTGAGCCTTAGCTGAAATCATTTGTCGAATTTTGTATTTCATCAGTTATAACTGATAGATTTGCAATTTCGGCATTGATTTTCATTTGTAAGTGTGATATTCTATGACCAAATACGGAAGGAGGGCGAGGTTTTATGATCAAACGCGAACTGTATATGAGCCGTATCCGCCCGTTCATCGGGACGGAGTTGATCAAGGTCATGACCGGTATCCGCCGCTGCGGAAAGTCGGTCATGTTGGAGCTGATCCAGCAGGAACTCACGGAGTCCGGCGTCAGCCGGGCGCAGTTTATCGCCATCAACTTTGAGGATATGAGCTATTCCCACCTGCAAACCGCGCAGGCGCTGCACGATGAAATCACCAAGCGCGCCAAGGAGATCGGCGGCAAGATCTACCTCTTTTTCGATGAGATTCAGGAGGTCAAGGGCTGGGAGAAGTGCATCAACTCTCTCCGCGTCTCGTTGGATTGCGACATCTACATCACGGGCTCCAATGCAAAGCTGCTGTCCGGTGAGCTTGCGACCTATTTGGGCGGACGGTATGTGGAGTTTGTGATCTATCCGTTCTCATTTGGAGAGTTCATGGAGCTGTACCGTTCGATTGCTCCCAATGCGTCCATCCAGCAGTGTTTCCAAAAGTACCTGCTTGCCGGAGGGATGCCCTATCTTGCAAATCTCCGATATGCGGATGCGCCGTCCAAGCAATATCTTCACGATCTGTTCAACTCTGTCCAGCTCAAGGACATCGTGAAGCGGAATAAAATCCGGGATGTAGATTTGCTGGAACGGATCATTGCCTATGTGATCGCCAATGTGGGAACGACCTTCTCGGCGACCTCTCTTGCAAAGTTCCTGAAAAACGAGCAGCGCACCGTCGCCCCGGAAACGATTCTGAACTATATCAAATACTGCTGCGAGGCGTACCTTTTCTATCAGGTGAAGCGGGAGGACTTGCAGGGCAAACAGATCCTTGCCTCCAATGAGAAGTACTATATTGCCGATCACGGCATCCGCGAGGCGGTCTTTGGCGGCAATATGCGGGACATCAACCTCATTTTGGAAAACATCGTCTATCTGGAGTTGCTGCGCCGGGGCTATGAAGTAACTGTTGGCAGGACAGGCGACAAGGAAATTGATTTTGTATGCGACAAGCGCGGCGAAAAGCTGTACGTTCAGGTGTGCTATCTGCTCGCCTCCGACGAAACGGTCAACCGCGAGTTCGGCGCGTATGACGCTATCCGCGACAACTTCCCGAAGTACGTTGTTTCTCTCGATGAGTTCGACATGAGCCGAAACGGGATCAAGCACCGAAATATCCGCGATTTCCTCTTGGCCGAGGAATGGAACTGAAGAAGAAAACCGGGGCCCAAGTGACCTCCTCGGTTCCTTTTAAAACAATGACACAAGATGCGCCAAACGCAAGACCTGCTAACAAAAAGCAAGGGAGAAATTCAGAAACTTGAGCAAGGAGATAAGATTATTTTTCAGCATGGTCTGCACCTTGGAATACTGCTGGTACTGCCTGTAGCAGTTCTTGAGCATCAATCGGGTATCTTCTTCCGGAACGTACCGTGGCAAGGTAAGCCAGTGGTCAAGGCCGTAGTTTGCCAGCTTGATGGCGTCCTTCTTGTCGGTCTTAGCGCGCCGCAAGCTATTGTTCCGGTAATCATGCACCAACATTGCGTTGACTACCGAAACATAAAAGCCGGAGTCGTTCAGCAGCCAAGCTACTGGAAAATGGTAATTACCCGTGGCTTCCATAACGACACGGGTCTCACCAGGTAGGCTTCTAAGCAGCTTTGCCAGTTCGCACAGTTCACTGTCCGTGTGATGGATTTCAAAGGGTGGGACCACCAGTTCTCCAAAGGGACGCATGACGGCAATCATACTCTTGCCTTTGGAAACATCAATGCCAACAGAGTTCATTCGCATTCCTCCTATGCAGTATTTGTAATCAGAGACCATCCTTCTCTCATTGCCGATTCAAGCTACTCCGTGACACGGGCAATGAACCCAACCTGCTTAATCGAACGCTACAATGAGGGATGGGTAACAGTCTTACGTGCGGCCATGGGAAGCCCAAGCGTCAAAGCGCCACCCGATTACTCCCTCATTGTAGCTTAGGCATGAGAACGAATAAAGCACGCCTGGTTGACGTGCTTTACCCGGCAATTATATTGTAGTAGCGTCAAACCTAACCACGCATAAAAGGCCGCCATCTCAAGGAGCTGTTGCTCACCGAGATGGCGGTCTTCTATTGTTGCGGCGTATAGGCATATGCAGTTAGATCTTGCGCTTGCTTTTTAAGCGTGTATCCGCGGGGGGTGGGGGCTTGTGGGGGGACGGTTTATTTCTATTGGGCGAACAGCTGGTCCAGGATCGGGGAAATGTTTCCGCTGTCCGCGCCGTTTTCCAGAATACCGGC
>ERZ773235.452-NODE-452-length-53855-cov-72.057565_pt1 | contig 53855 bp, 53 predicted proteins | sample MGYA00580522_ERZ773235 | MGnify/ENA primary metagenome ERZ773235 (study PRJEB29015, sample SAMEA2737797) | human gut metagenome | biome: human gut; feature: human-associated habitat; material: faeces | place: China | collected 2012 ...
TAATTTCATATTGCTAACATCATCCCACTTTTTATATAATTCTGCTTTTCTTTTTTGGTCTTGCTGTATTTTTAATAATCTATCACTATCCTCATCTTGTCTATATCTTATTTTACTTTCAATTACCCTTTTTTCATTTTGTAAATTAATTAAGTCTGAAGAGTATTTTTGAGAATATTCTGTTTCTTTTTTTAATTTAAAATCTGATAGATCTTTCTTTGCTGCAGCTAATTGGTCAGCAATTCTCATATTTTCTTTTGCTTTAGCTTGCACATCTGTCATTTCTAATTCAATTGTCTGTAATTGTTGATTATATTCTGCTTTTTCTTTTTCTATTTTTTCATAATCAATTTCGTGTTCTGTTATTAATGTATTTGTAAGCTCATCAATTCTTACTGGAATTGTTTCTTTTTGTTTATTTAAGTCTTTTATTTTTGCTTGTACTACTTTTTTATAATCATCAATGGATCTACCATCTAAATTATTTTTTAATATTTTAAATTCTTCTTTTGAATCTAATATTTCATCATCAGAAATATTTGCACCAGAAATATTTATTAGTAATTCTCTTCTTTCTGTCCATTTTAATTGATTATTAAAATATGATGGGTCCGTAATCAATTTAAATAGGCTTTCTGGTATTAAACTATTTATCTTTTCTTCATAATCTTTCTTCTTTACTGGTACTTCATCAATCCAATAATTAGTCTCGTGTCCAGAAAATTCTTGCTCTGTTTGTCCTCTTTTTTTAACCCATTTTTCTTGCAATACTTTTTTAAATGTTGTATCAATACCATCTATTATTAATGTTGCTTCAACTTCATGTTCTAAAAAGTGTATTGGATTATTATCACTATCTAATGTTTTTATATTGAAGTCTTTTCTATCATTGCTATCTTTATCAAAAAATAACCATTTAAATGCATCAAATACTGTTGTTTTTCCTGTTGCATTTGCTCCATATATATTAGTATTTTTGCAATCAAAATTAATTTCTAATTCTTTTACTCCTTTAAAATTTCTTAGTTTTAAATTAAGTATTTTTATTTCCATTATTAATCTTTCTCCCTTCTATTTTTTGCATCTTGAAATCTTCTTGGAACTACTATTGTTATGTTACATTCATCACAGCATCTTCCATTATTTACTGGTTGTGCATTATTGCCATATCCTTCGTAATTTTTTTCCACAAATACTACATATAGGCATATTTTTTCTCCTTTCTGCTCTTGTTTTTTAGACTTTCATATGTTAGAATAAAAATAGAGCATTTATATAAGTGTTTTATAGAACTATTTATTACTTTGGTCGGTATTTGGTAGTTCTATTATTTTTGTCTTTTGTTTTTTGTAACAAACTTCTAGTTCATCAATAAGAAGTTCATATCTTGTGTCTGTACATAGCTCTGATATTTTTCTCTTTTTTACACTTGGATCTGAATAGTTATTTGATTCATTGATATTTCTAATTTGTAATAAAACATCAGATACACTAAATTTAATGTCTTTAATTTCTTTTTCCTTTAATTCAATAGTTTCTTCTAATTGTTTAATCTTTAATGCTTCTTGACTGTGTTTTCCCATCATACTTATCTCACCCCTTTCAAATTTCTTAATTTATATTTCATTGTGGCCAATGTTATAATGTGCCAAATATAGCATTTATCTAACTTATCCATACTAACCTCCAAATCCTTTAACAAAATTTATAATTCCTCGTTTTAATTTGCGATTTTCTTTGTTTACTGTTTCTAATTCTGTTAATATGTTTGATTTTTCTTCTGTTTCCTCATTTAATTTTTTTTCTAAATATGCAATATGTGCTTTCATTTCTTGTCTTGCTTTTTCATAGTTTTCTGCTGCTGCTCTCAAAGTTGTATATTCATCAATTGTTATTATCATTTCATCTTCATTGACTCTAGCATTAAATACTTCTTTTTCATTATCACATCTTTCTTTTTCCATTTTTCCTGTTTCCTTTCTTTTCTTCACTTTCTTCCAAGATTGACTCTAAAACTAATATTATAATTAATCCTAAGACTGGTACCAAATACTCTCCACCAAATGCTTGATGTCCTCGTATTTTGGTTGCATATTGTATTGATTTTATCGTCAATATTATTGTTGCTATAATTGTCAATAATTCTAATATTCTTATAATAAATTTCTTTTTATTAACTATTTTCACTTTTTATCACCTCCAATTTATTAACAAATCCTCCAATATTAAGTAATTTCATATTTTTTATAGCTGCATCTAATTCTTTCTCATTATGAATTCCATCTTTTTCAAGTTCTTTCCATATTCTTTTCTCTCTTTCATCTGGCAATCAAAACCTCCTCCTTCTTTGTGTGGTGTCCGCAATTTTTTATTATTTTCATAATTCCTCCTGTTCCATTCCACTTTGAGTGGAATTTAAGGGCAAATTAATAAATTCCATAGGTACATTATAAAGATTGCATAATTCTTTAAAATTATGTACATCTATAGATGTTTTTCCTTTCTCCCATGAAATGATTGTACTCTTACTTTTGTGTAGTTTATCAGCCACTTCATCAAGCGTATATCCTGCATTAATTCTTGCTGCAGTTAGTGTTATTCTAAACATTTTTCATTTCTCCTTTCCTAAGTTTAAAGTTATTCTATTACACTTTAAGTGGAAAGTCAATACTTTAAGTAAAATTTTTTTTACTTTTTTATTGTTTTTTTTTACTTTAGGTGTTATAATAAGGTCATATCAAACAAAAGGAGGTTTTAAGATGTTGTCAAAAGATGATAATTACAGAAAAATTTTTTCTAATAACCTTAATTATTATATGAAGATAAATAATAAGATTCAAGATGATTTGGTAAAAGATTTGGGATTAAAGACATCGACTATTTCTAGTTGGTGCAATGGTCAAAAATTACCTCGAATGGATAAAATTGCACTATTAGCAGATTATTTTGGAATACATTTCTCTAAATTAATTGAAGAACGAACAGACAATAATTATTTTGAATTTGTTTCTGAAGATGACGCTATGTTTCCTTTATTAGACGTTGGAGATATTGCATTAGTTTATAAACAAACTAATATTGAAGATGGTTCAACCTTATTAATCAATATGAATAATCATAATACTATTAGAAAATTTATATTAAGTGATGATAAAACTTATTACAAACTAGTAGCAATGAATGGGTGTTATAAGGATATGGATATAAAAATTACAGAATTAAATAAAATTAAGATACTTGGAAAAGTTATCAAGTCTGAAAATAAAAGTGCTTTTAAGTATAGGTAATAAAGGAGGAATGTACAATTGAATTTAGTTTCTATGTTTTTTATTATTTTTATTATTTTTTGTTTATTTATGATATATTATACTTCGTCTCAAAAAACAAAATTTAGAAAAGAACTACAAAAAAAACAGCAAGAAAAAAATTCCACTTTATTTATTACATTATCACATATCTATGGTTTACCAGTTGCTCAAAATATGTTGACTCAAATATTTTCTAATCCAAATGAATATGAATTCATCACAGGTAATACTAGCTTTAAACTAAATAAATCAAAAGTAACCGATGTTTCTATAACTAACAATGTAGAAATTCAAAAAAATAATGTTTCAAGTATAGGCGGAGCTATTAGCGGTGCTATTCTGTTTGGAGCTGTTGGGGCAGTCATAGGTGGAAGATCTAAAGAAAAGACTTCAAATATAATTCATTCTTATTTAGTTTTTACTTTTTTAGATAATAATGAAATAAAATACATTGCATTTAATTGTACTAATGCAATTCAAGCAAAAAAATTTGTGGAAGAATTCAAAATAACTAAAACTAAAGAAATTAATAATATTAACTTATAAAAAAAGGATAATGCGTATTGTTTTGCGGACACCACACATTATCCAGAGCGTAAACACTATTGAAAGTGATTACTTAATTATTATATATTAAAGTACCTTCATTTTCAATAGTAAATTAAAAATTTATTAAAGAAAATGGAGGTTTTTTTACTATGGAAAAAAAGCAAAAATCAGCTTTATATGTTAGGGTGTCTACTACCCACCAAATTGATAAGGATTCTTTGCCTTTGCAAAGAAGTGATTTAATAAATTATACCAAATATGTATTAGGAATAAATGATTTTGAAATTTTTGAAGATGCAGGTTATTCTGGTGGTACAACTGATAGACCAGCATATCAAGATATGATGAATAGAATTAAAATGGGAGAATTCACTCATTTAATAGTATGGAAAATAGATCGTATAAGCAGAAACTTAAGAGATTTCTCTGATATGTATGATGAATTGAAAAAATATAATGTAACATTTATTTCTCGCAACGAACAATTTGATACTTCTACAGCTATGGGAGAAGCAATGCTAAAAATAATTTTAGTGTTTGCAGAACTTGAAAGGAAACTAACAGGAGAACGTGTTTTTTCAGTTATGATTTCACGTGCTCAAAAAGGACTATGGAATGGTGCAACAGTTCCCTTAGGATACGAATGGGATCCCGAAACTAAATTCCCTAGGCCCTGTGATAAAGAGGCAAAAATAGTTCAATATATATTCGATCAATATGAAGAAATAAAATCTACTACAAAAGTTGCTAAAAAATTAAATATCGAAAATATACCTACAAAAAGAAATGGAACCTGGACACCTCGTACAGTTGGTAGCATACTTACAAATCCTTTTTATATTGGAACATATAGATATAACACAAAAACTAAAAAAACTCGTAGATGGAAAGATAAGTCAGAATGGGTTGTATTAGAAAATAATCATCAAGCTATCGTCAATACAGAACAATTTGAAAGAGTTTCTCAAATAATTCAAAATAATTATAAGGGTGATAAAAATTACCAAAGATCAAGTACAAATGTACATATATTATCTGGTTTAGCAAGTTGCCATAAATGTGGAAAAAAAATGCACTCTGGTTTGGATCGTGCTAGAAAAGATGGCTTTACTCCATCTCGTTATACTTGCTATGCGTTTAATGTGAATTATACTTGTGCAAATTATTCTAGTGATCTGGCCATACTTCCAAGTCTAATAAATTATATTGCTAATTATATGACATTACAAGAAAGAATTACTGCTAGGCATTCTTTACGTGATATGGAAAGTATTTTGTTACGTGGAAAATATTTTGAAGATATAGATCATATTGAAAAACAAGATTTAAAGAACACCTATGATTTATTAATAAATAATAAAATGGTTACCTATAATTCATTTGAAGAAAAAAATAAAGAAGCTATTATAAGTCAAAATGTGATTTACGAAGCCGAAAAAGAAAAATATGAAAAAGCATTAAAAAGATTAGATGACCTTTATTTATATGATGTTAATTCTATGAGTCAGAAAGATTTTGTAATAAAACGTAAGGAAATCTCTGATAAAATTGAAACTATAAATAAAAAAATACAAGAAGTAAAATTTAATGATACACCATTTATCAATAATAAAGACTTCAATTTATTATCAAAAGCTAGTTTTTATTTACTAACTAAAAATTTATCAAGTGTAAAAAATATTGATGTAATTTCGCTATTGAATAATCTTGATAGACAAACCATAAAAGATTTTATAAATACAATTATTACAGATGTTTCTGTCGAAAAGGGAAAAATATATAATATTACTTTCAAAAATGGAATAGTCCATCACTTTATATACAAAAATGAACACAAAATATAAAAAATACCCAAGTGACTTTTTCTTACAGCCACTTGGGTTTCATTATATCATATTTGATTATACACACGGACAACCGCAAGGTAATTATTGACACCACTTTCTTCTTTTCTTTTTCCATATTCAGTTTATCCTCTCCTATTTGTTCTATCATTTCTTCTTATGCCAAAATCCATCATCTATTCTGATTTTGGTATCCCACGATCGCTTGCAATCATCTCTGTACTTTTAATAAAATCCTGCATCGTTTTTATTGAAATTGGATTTGTTATTTTTCTTGGTCCACCTTGGTATCTTTGCAATATTGAGCCATTAAATTCTTCAACCTTTTTTCTGTCGCTTATAACTGTTTTATCAATTAATGTTAATCCCGTTTCTTGTGCATATTGTAAGCTTCTCACTACTAAACCCTCTAAATCGCAATAATCTTTTCTTCTATAGCCTTTAGAATGCAAATATTCTATGTATTCATCTCCTGAGGATAACAGCATAGCAATTGCATGCTTATATAATTTGTGTCCTGCATAATTAAAAGGACTTAATATGTCAAAATCATCAATTTCAAAGCGTTCTATTCCTTGTTTATCTCCTATGCTAACTCTACAATAATTTCTCCAATTGTATTGAATCGCACCTGTTATAACCCTGTTTACATCGCTTTTTCTTAGTGTTTCTCTCAACTCTGCTATTGTTGTTCCAGTTCCCACATTGTCATCAATCAGCAAAATGGTTTTTTTATCTTGCAATATTCTTTCACTTGATATCAAATCTCTAATAGGTACATATTCTTTTTCTAATCCTATAGTAGAATCAATGTATTTGCTTTTTAAAGTATTGGTAAAATCATACCCATACATTACATTAAACATAGGTCCTATATAAGTAGCTCCATATCCTGGTGTTAGTATTTCAATTTCATCTGGTGACTTATTCAATTTTAATGTTTTGGCAAATAGATACAACATTGCTTTGTTATCCATTTCAATTGCCCTTTGTTCCGAGTTTTCATCTCCATATGGAAGTACTTTGTCAGGATTAATTTCTATTTTGCCCTCACCTTGAAGTATAGTCATTATGTTTTTTACATCTTCCAACAGGCATTTTCTTGCTCTTTCCATTTTTTCTCTATATACCGGGGCTTTTTTATTTAATATATATCTTTCAAACATCTTAAAATACACTCTTCCCGAGCAATTAGCCATATTTTCAAGAATCACAAAATTTCTCCTGCTTATTTCCTGTGTAAGCTTCATCTTAAGTTCTTCTCTACACGAAGCTAGCTCTGACATACTTTTGACATTATAATACTCCTTTGATCTAGATAGAAAAGTACCTTTTGTCCCTTTTTTCATTATAGGAGTAACATATTTTTCAATTCCCTGAATATCGTCAAGCTCTATTATTCCTAATACATCAAAATCTCTCAAATCCAGTTCTTCTTTCATATCTTATTGTTCTCCTTTTAAAAAATCTTTTAAGCAATTTAGTTCTTTTTCAAATTCATATCTAGTAAATACCGTTTCGCTTTTTTCTTTTTCTCCTATTGTGTGCAATATTTGTCTATTAGTTTCTTTCAAAATATTTCTATATAAAGGATTTTGTATTGCAGATATATATAATTCATCTACAATGTCATCATATTTTTGGCTATATCTATCAATTGGTTCTTCTTGCCAGTAGATTATTCCAGCTTTTTTCCAATCATATTCACTGCAAGCTTTTATATTATTAGATGGTAATGCGCTATAATTAAATACTAAGTCTTGCATTTCCTTGTTCTTAAACTTTATGCCTTGAAAAAAAGATTCTATACTTTTTAGTTTTTTTTCTCTAAATTCAAATTCATATGGAAAAAGATTTGATAATACCTTTGCATATGAACCCTTGTGTTTATAGCCTACATTTATCCATTTATCACAATCTCCAATAGTTCTTCCTTCTTCGTCTTTTAGTGGTTTTCCTAAACAATATTCTTCACCTTCTATTTCTTCGATTTCTGGCATTTGATATTGGTAATTTCTTTTAAACAGTTTAAATTTTTCTAATTCTTTATTCATAATTTTTTCTCCTTCTATTGTGGGCGATTAAAATCGCCCCTACATTTTTCATAGGTTACTTTACACTATCTATTTATATTTATTATTAAATCACATTTTTAGCCTATTTTCAACATCTTTATTTTAAGTCTGATTGTAAAATGTTTTTAGAATCATATTGTTTACAAGTTTTAAAACATAAATTTTTCATTTAAATACACAACTTTTCTATTTTCTATTTATTTTTTTTTTATTCTATAGTATAATTATATTGTTGATTGGAGGTACGTTTATGTGGTATGTTTGGTTAATTATATCAGGACTATTTCTTGTTCTTGAAATGATAACAGTAGGTTTTTTAGTATTTTGGTTAGCTATAGGTGCGTTATTTGCTATGCTTGTAAGCTTTTTTACAAGTAATTTAATCATTCAAACAACTGTATTTGTTATTTCTTCAATAGGTTTAATCTTTTTAACAAAACCTCTAGTAAAGAAATTAAATAAAACTGATGATACTATTGCAACAAATGCCTACTCTGTTATTGGTAAAAAGGCTATTGTTACTCAAGATATTGATCCAACATTAGGATATGGTCAAATTAAAGTTAATGGAGAAACTTGGTCAGCCAAAACAATTTCTGACAATATTATTCCAAAAGATTCAGAAGTTATTATTAAAAATATAGAAGGTGTTAAGGCCGTTGTAGAGTTATTAAACGAAAAAGTAAATGTATAACAATTTGGTATTAATTTTTTAATATATATTATAATTATAGGAGGAAAAATTTATGGTATTTCTTATTATATTACTAATTATTGTAATAATTATTGCACTAAAGACTATAAAAATAGTTAGACAATCAGAAGTATACATTATTGAAAGACTTGGTAAATTTCATAAAATTGCTGATGCTGGTCTTACAATAATTGTTCCATTTTTTGATCATGTACGTAGCGTTGTTAGTTTAAAACAACAAACTATGGATATACCACCTCAAGGTGTTATTACAAAAGACAATGTTACAATTACAATTGATACTGTTGTGTTCTACAAAATAACAGACCCAGCTAAAGCAGTATACGAGATTCAAAACTTAAAGAAAGGTATTGAGTATTTAGCTATTACAACAATCCGTGATATTGTTGGTAAAATGGATTTGGATCAAACATTTAGTTCACGTGATGCTATTAATGATAAGCTAAGGGTTTTATTAGATGAAGCAACCGACCAATGGGGTTGCAAAATAGATAGAGTTGAAATTAAAGATATTACACCACCACCTGACATTAGGGATGCAATGGAAAAGCAAATGAATGCCGAAAGAAATAAAAGAGCTTTAATTCTTCAAGCAGAAGGTGAAAGACAATCTGCAATTACACTTGCTGAAGGTAAAAAAGAAGCTGCTATACTAGAAGCTGAAGCTGAAAAAGAAGCAAAAATAAGAAGAGCAGCCGGTGAGGCTGAAGCAATTAAACAAGTAGCTGTAGCTAAAGCAGAAGAAATACAAATGGTATATGAAGCAATGATGAAAGCAAATCCAGATGAGAAATTAGTTCAACTAAAATCTCTAGAAACATTAAAAGAAGTAGCTAACGGAGAAGCTAACAAAGTATTTATACCTTTTGAGGCAACAAGCACATTAAGCAGTTTAGGAGCAATAAAAGAAGTATTAAAAGAAGAAAAGAAAAAATAGAGCAAAAATAGTCAGAAAATTCTGACTATTTTTTTAGTTTACTGTATCATCTTTTATATAATATTTAGTTCCTAACATTTTGTCTGGTAAATATTGTTGCTCTACTTGGTGCATTGGGTAGTCATGCGGATACTTATATCCTACTCCGTATCCCTCATTTTTCATTCCCTCTGCAGGAGCATTCCTAATATGCATTGGTATTGTTCCTGTATCCTTTGTAGTTACATCTGCCAATGCCTTATCTATTCCTAAATATGCAGCATTCGACTTTGGAGATGTTGCAACATATACTGCTGCTTCCGCTAAAATAATTCTAGACTCTGGCATTCCAATCATTGTAATAGATTGCATAGCAGATGTTGCAACCACTAATGCGTTCGGATTTGCCATTCCCACATCTTCTGCTGCAGCTATTACTATTCTTCTTGCTATAAAAACCGGATCCTCTCCAGCATTAATTGCTCTTGCTAAATAAAATAACGTAGCATCTGGGTCCGACCCCCTCATTGATTTTATAAATGCACTAATATTATCATAGTGACTATCTCCATTTTTATCAAATATAGCTTTTCTTGTTTGAACACATTCTTTTGCTATTTCGTTTGTGATGTTAATAACCCCATATTCGTCCATTTTTGTGCTTAATACTGCAACTTCTAATCCATTTAGTGCCGTTCTTACATCTCCATTAGACGTTTCTGCTATCTTCATTAATGTTTCATCTTCTATATTAATTTTATAACTTCCAAGTCCCTCCTCTGAAATTAGTGATTTTTTTAGGACATCATACACATTTTGTACTGTTAATGGATTTAACTTAAATATCATTGACCTAGAGATTAAAGCTTTGTTAACCTCAAAATATGGATTCTCTGTAGTAGCTCCTATTAAAATTACTGTACCATTCTCTACATATGGAAGTAATGCATCTTGTTGTAATTTATTGAATCTGTGAATTTCATCTATAAATAATATACATCTACCAGTTGGATTTAAAAATGTGTTTTTAGCTTCCTCTATAGCGTTTTTTATATCCCCTATTCCTGCTGTAACAGCATTTATCTTTGTAAACTTGTATTTAGTTGTATTACTAATAACTCTAGCAAGAGATGTTTTGCCACATCCAGGTGGCCCCCATAATATAATGCTAGACAATCTATCTGCTTTAATAGTTCTATACAATATTTTATCCTTGCCTAAAATATGTTCCTGTCCTACATAATCTTCCAATGTTTTTGGGCTCATTCTAAATGCTAAAGGTTTGTTTAAATCCATTATATTATTCCTCTTTTCTAAATTATCTTGCTAAATTTAATAATCCTTTTCTAATTATATCTTCTACACTTAGGTTTGCATCCACCTTTTCTAATGCTTTTTCTATTTCTTTTCCCGTATAGCCTAATACCTTTAATGCTGCTGTAGCTTCTGCTATTTTTTCATCATCCATTATTGCTGTATTAATAGTATCACTTATGTCTGTATTTTCATTTGCAACAATTTCATTTTCCTTTTTAAGTTTGTCTTTAAGCTCTAATATAACTCTTTGCGCAGTTTTAGGGCCTATTCCTGGTAATTTTTTTAATAGATTAATGTCATTATTTATAATGGCAAGTGCAAAACTTGATACTGAAACATTTGACAAAATAACAAGTGCAGACTTTGCTCCTATTCCACTTACAGACAATAGCAACTCAAACATTCTCAATTCTTCGTTTGTATTAAATCCATATATGCTAATGTCATCTTCTCTAACCCTTACATATGTATGTATTTTAATAATCTCTCCTATGGCTCCCAATTTATTTATAGCTGTTTCTGACATAAATATTTTATAACCTATTCCATTAACATCTATTACTATATATCCATTTGTTTTTACTTCTAAACTTCCCTTTATATATGCAAACATCTTATTTCTCCTTCATCATCTCCAAAATTGCTTCTTTTTCTAAATTTGATATATAATTATATTCCTTTTTACATATTCCATTTTCAAACTGACATATTGATTTATATGTACAATATTCACATGGTGTTTTCTTATTTTTAGTGTTGTAATATGGTTTTATATTTATATTTCCACTTAATATCTCTTCTGAAATTTGTTTTATTATCTTATTTGTGTATTTTTGCAAATATTCAAATTGTTGTTTACTAATATTACTTGCTTTCTTGCTTAATGTCTCATCTTTATTTATCGTTGCTGGAATTATGTTAGAAGAACCAGTATCCAAGTTTTTATCCATTTTTCTTATAATGTCTACATCTGCTAAAATAAGTCCTCTCATCTTAAATTGTTTTCTTAGTTCTTCTTCTATTTGTTCATCTGACATATTTTGACTTGCTTTTACCATTGGCTCTATCAAATTGTAATAAAAAGCTCCCGCTGGCTCTGCACTCTCTTGTTTACACATTTCATTCATATATGTTAATAATTGCAATTTAATTCCTGCTTTTACTTCATTTAAATCTATATCTTTTATAGAAGATTTATAATCTATAATTCTTATATATTGTTCCTTCTCGTTGTTCATTATATCTACTCTGTCAATTTTCCCAACTATTTCTATTAACTTGCCATTATCTAATTTTACTTGTATTGGTTCATACTCTTTTCCCATGCCAAACTCTACTTCATGACCTAATACATTAAAATCACTATATCTAATACTATCTACAATATATTTCATTGATTTTGCAATTACTCTTCTTAATCTATTTACTAAAACTTTATTTTTTGGAACATTTGTAAATATATAATTTTTTTTCAATTCCAATTTCTGATCAATTATTCTATTTACTATTTTTTCAATTTGCTCATCTGTAATATTCTTTATGTCTTTTGCTTCTTCCATTCCAAAAAAATCATCTATTACATCATGCATAAAATTGCCTGTATCTATTGTTTGAATTTTAAAAATATCTCTTTCTGATAATTTTAATCCATATTTTATATAATAAGAAAATGGACATGCACTATATTGTTCCAATCTTGACACACTGGTTTTTATTGTATTTCCATATAATTTATCTATATTCTCTTTTTTTATTTTTTCTGGTGCACCGCTATATTCCAGTAAATTAACAGCTTTTAACAACTTGTCTTTCCATTCTTTTTTATTATTATAGTAATTGTATACGTCAAACCATATATCAGAAACTTTTTCTTCATCTTCTAGTTTTCTTAAATTTACTAATAACTCATCAAATGTAATGTTTTCCAACAGTATATCTTCTTCATTTGTAATTATATCACTGTGTTCTTTCACATTTGTGAATATTTTTTTAACTTTGTTTATAAGAACAGAAGGTCTTACAGCCTTTCCCTCTGCATCTGATGAGGGATAAGACAAATACAATTTTTCTTCTGCGGTTGTAAGTGCTTTATATATATTAAAATTATCATCATACAATTTTTCTGTTGTGCCTTTTGCTAATTCAATTCCATCTTTTTTTAACTTTTCTCTATCTGAATCATCAAAAAAACCTTCATTTTTGTTTATAGTTGGAAATACTCCATCATTTACACCTATTATAAATACTGCTTTTACCTTATGGCTTCTACTTCTATCTATATCGCCTATTATTACCTCATCTTGAGAAGTAGGTATTTTTCCCAAATCACTATTTCTTAAACCTATTTTTAAAATTTCCGCATATTTTTCAAAAGTAACTTTACTTTCTCCCAATACAAGTACAATTTCATCAAATACTTGTGTTAATATTTTAAAACTACTTTCATATTCTTTTGCAATCTCCAATTCCTCTATTTCTAACAGTTTTTCTATTTTCTCCTCTAATTTTTTAGGTATATTATTTTGTATTAAATACTCATACAATTTTTTTGTAATAGATTTTACATCCTTAATACCTAATAAATCGTTTTTGAACCTCATAAGTGGTTCTACAATTATGCTTCTTGCATATTTAATTTTTTGTATTTCTTCTTCTGATTCATCATAAAAGTTCCATTCTCCTTTATACCACTTGCTGCCCTTAATTCCCCATTTCAAGCAATAGTTTTCTAAATAATAAGCTGTATCCATATCTATGTCAACTAAGCCTGTTTTTATATAGCTAAATACAGATTCATAAGACCAATTTTGTATAAATATATCAATTACTGATAAAACAAATTTTACTAAAACATTTTGAGTAAGGTCTTTTTTTTCATCTATAAAGACAGGAATATCATATTTCTTAAATATCGCTTTGCATAAATTTGAATATGTATCTATATTTTTTGTAATAACAGCTATCTCTTTATACCTGTAGTCCTCATTTTTTACTAATTTTACAATTTGTTTAGCTAAATGTTCTACTTCCGAATATGGATTATTTGCTAAAAACAAACTTATATTTCCCACTTTTGGTTCATATTTGTGATATGGTATTGAATAAACATTTTTCTCTAAATGCCTTAATTCTGCATTTTTAAATCGCTTAGTCTCTCCCATATTTATTTGTTTTCCTATTTTTATGCCATTCTCCTGACAAACATCTAATAATTTAAACCATGTTTGCTTATTTGCATAAAATATGTCTGTTTCTTTGTTTTCACTTTCATTTAGTGAATCTGTGCATATTGTTACTATTATATTTTTTGCCTTATTTAATAAAATTTTAATAATGTTGTATTCCTGTTTTGTAAAACCTGCAAATTCATCTAAAATTATAGTTGTTCCATCAAATAAATTAGATTTTACTAATTTTTCAGCTAATATTGTTAATATATCGTTTTCATCTATATAGTTATTTTTTAAGCTTTGTTCATAAATATTATAAATCGCCTGCATATCTTGCATTTTAAGTTTTAAATACATGTCTTTCGTATTTTCTGTTATATTTTGTAGGTTTTCTACACTTATTCCATGTTTTTTAAATTCTGTTATTTGTGTTGAAATCAATTCAACATTTTCATTTGATTTGCCTATAAAATTGAATTTATTTTTTTGCTCTAATAAGATTTCATATATTAGCATTGCTTTTCCAGAGGCTAACAAATTTGTTTTTGTTATTCCTCCAATCTCGTTTAATACTCTGTAAGCCATTCTGTTAAATGTTAGTACTTCTGCATTAACCACTGCACCAGTTTTAACAACTTCTAGCAACTTTTTTTCTGCTGTAAAAGAAAACTGCTCTGGTGTAATTACATATATTTTTTCTTTATTTAAATTAGATTTAATGTAGTCAAATAAATATGTACTTTTCCCACTTCCTGCTTTTCCATACACCACATTTAATGCCATAGTTTGTCTCCTTTATGCTTCCCTTTTCCAATAGAACAAGTATTGTTGTGCTATTCCTGCTAAATTTCCATATTTTGCTTTTGCAATTTGTTCTATTTCCTTTTTATTTACTTTTTCTTCATTTTCATTTTTTATATATAGTTCATTTATAACACGCCTTACCCACACATCTATTGGAAAAGCTTCTAATCTTTTTAATGTTGAAAATAATAAGATACAATCTGCAACTTTTGGTCCTACTCCTGGAAGAGTTAAAAGTACCTCTCTTACGCAATTAGTATCATTATTTTCATGTAGTTTTTGCAAATCTACATCTTTATTTACAATTTTTCTTGTTGTTTCATATACTCTTGTATCTCTAAATCCTAAACCAAGTTTTCTTAAATCAACCACTTCTGCTTTTGAAAGCTCATCTGGAGTAGGAAATGTATAATATTCCTTTCCTTCAAATATTATTTTTTCTCCATATGTTTTACAGATTTTTTCTATTATTCCTTTTATTCTAGGTATATTATTGTTTGCTGATATAATAAAAGAAATAATTGTTTCCCATAAGTCTTGGTTTAGCAGTCGTATCCCTTGTCCATACTGAATGCTTGCTTTCATATTATCATCTATTGCAGACAATTTTAGTTTTATTTGTTTATAATCTCTATCCAAATCAAAATATTGGTTGCATACCTCTTCTATATTGCCATCTGTAATTCCTTTAAATATTATTTTACTGCCTTCTTTTTTTACATTTATTACATTTTTTCCAAATACACCTGTATAACTCTCATCCTGTTGCTTATTCCATCTAAAACATTGTCCACAATCAAATATATGTTTTGGTTCAAATGATTCCACATCACTTATTATATATGTTTGTTTCTGCACTTTTGGCACTCCTCTATTTCTTAATAATTTAATTATATCTGTCCCAGAACACAATGTCAATGGAAATTAATTAATGTTCAAACCCAAGCATTAATTTCTATGCCATAGTTTTTTTATAAATTTTATCATTCTACTCCATATATTTTCTTTATATTCTACTACTTTTGTATTTATTTCTTCATTTATACTGTTCGCTTTTATTTTTTTAAATACATCTGTGCCATATATTTCTCTTTTTTTATTTTCTGCTTCTTCTATATCTTTTTTAAATTTTGCCCTTATTATTCTTTTTTCATCTTCTGTTGCCCAATAGTTCAAATAAACATATGCCAATATTGCTTTTGTCTCGTACAATATTTCTTGTTCTTTCACAAAGTCAATGTTTAGATTTATTGAAAAGTCATAATTTTTATTCATATTTTTTTTAACAATTTGCATAAATTCTGTTGGTATTTTATCAAAATCTTCTTTTGGTACTGCTTTTAAAATTTCATATACTTCTTTATATGCATTAGGATAATTTTCAACTTTTATCACTTAGCCTATTCCTCCTATTTCTCCAAATAGTTTTTCAATAATTCTTTAGCAAATTTATTTACAATTATATAATTATCCTTCATGTTGCTCTTATCTATACTGGATGTATAAATATTTGAGTCTATCCTTTCTAAAAGAATTATTTTATTTATTATTAGTAAAGATAAAACATATGTTGTTTCGTCTTTTATTACGAATTTATTCTCTAAATCTTTACTATTTACATTTTCTACTATTTCAAAGCTATTATTTATACAATTTGCTATTGCTTTCATTTCTCTTTTTTCTAATTTTTCTTTTTCATCTAATTCATAATATTTTTCATCTATTAATGTTTTTACAACCTCTTCTACAGAATCGCATTGTACTTTATTATCGTCTTCTATTATTATTACTTTATTTAACATTTGGATGTTCACCTCCCTCTTTTAAAATTCCATCTAATTCACTAGCAACTTGTTTACAATCAGCTCCATTTACTCCGTTCTTCTCCTGTAAATACTTTTTGTCCAATTTTTTTTGTACTAATTCTCTCTTTAAGCCTCTTATATATTTCAGGTGAATGTTTTAATAATTTACTATTTACATTATATCTTCCTAAATATGTTTTTACTTGTTCTGGCAATACACATAATTTTATTAATGCTTCTGCATCCTTTTTTTCATCTGTTTCTGTTTGCAATATTTCATAATTATATAACATTTGTTTTTCTTCTTCTGTCCTTTGCTCTTCTGTTTTTTTCATTATTTTAGATAATTCATGTGAAGTTCTAATTAATCCACCAAAAAGATTTATATTTTCAACCCATGTAGTTGGATTAATTGTTCCATTTGGTAATCTAAATTCAATTGTATTTTTTCCTGATGAGCCAACATTTCTATAATTAATTCCTGAATATTTACTGCCTTGTATCTCTTTCAGTAATTTTATATATTTTTCTAAATCATCTTCACTATCTAACTTTATTGTCTCCGAAAATGTTTCGTCTTTTTTGGATATTGGGCTTGCATATTCTATTACACCTTGTCTTGGAATTTCTCCTTTAGCATTACTTATAGCATAAAATATTCCTTCAGCATTGTTCCATATTGTTCTTAGGTTTCTCCAGTCTTGTATATCTGTCAAATAATCTGCTCCAATATGTATATGACCTCCACATCTTTTACTCGTTGTTTGTCTCAATCGGCGTAATTCTTGACAAATTTTAAATATCTCCATGCTTGCTGTGCTTTCTGTTAATATTGTTGATACAACTTCTGTTCCATTCTGTAAACTTCCATCATCTTTCGCCACCCAATCTAATTCTGCTTCATCAATAGTTTCTCTTATATTCTCCCAGTTACAAGGTCCTTCTGATTCTATTTCTACTCCTATTGTCATTTCTTTTGGCAAGGTTGTTGGTTGTATTTTTAAATAACGGTCTAATTCTTCAACAATTTTTGCATCACAGTTTTTTCTTAAATTTTCTATAAGTTCCATGTCCTTAGTAAATAGTGCTAATTGTATTATATAATGAATATTTTTTCCATTAATATTCTTATTTTGTATCTGTTCTTTCACAAAACCTTTTATATATTCCAGATCATTTAATGTTCTTATTAAGTCTGCTACATTATCATCATTAAGCTTATATTTTTTATAATTTTTTATGCATTCTTTTGTGAACTCGGGGTCATTTACTGATTTTATTAAGTCAATTGCATCCTCAGAAGACAAACCATACTTTTTTCTATTTTTTATGCATTCCTTTGTGAAGTCGGGGTCATTTACTGATTTTATTAAGTCAATTGCAGCCTTAGAATCCAAACCATACTTTTTTCTATTTTTTATGCATTCTTTTGTGAACTCGGGATCATTTACTGATTTTATTAAATCTGCTACATTATAACCGTTAAGCTTATATTTTTTATAATTTTTTATACATTCTTTTGTGAACTCGGGAGCATTTACTGATTTTATTAAATCTGCTACATTATAACCGTTAAGCTTATATTTTTTATAATTTTTTATACATTCTTTTGTGAACTCGGGGTCATTTACTGATTTTATTAAATCTGCTACATTATAACCGTCAAGCTCATATTTTTTATAATTTTTTATGCATTCTTTTGTGAACTCGGGGTCATTTACTGATTTTATTAAATATGCTACATTATAACCGTTAAGCTCATATTTTTTATAATTTTTTATGCATTCTTTTGTGAACTCGGGGTCATTTACTGATTTTATTAAATATGCTACATTATAACCGTTAAGCTCATATTTTTTATAATTTTTTATGCATTCTTTTGTGAACTCGGGGTCATTTACTGATTTTATTAAGTCAATTGCAGCCTCAGAAGACAAACCATACTTTTTTCTATTTTCTATGCATTCTTTTATGAACTCGAGGTCATTTACTGATTTTATTAAATATGCTACATTATAACCGCTAAGCTCATATTTTTTATAATTTTTTATGCATTCTTTTGTGAACTCGGGGTCATTTACTGATTTTATTAAGTCAATTGCATCATCAGAATACAAACCATACTTTTTTCTATTTTCTATGCATTCTTTTATGAACTCGGGGTCATTTACTGATTTTATTAAATATACTACATTATAACCGTCAAGCTCATATTTTTTATAATTTTTTATGCATTCTTTTGTGAACTCGGGGGCATTTACTGATTTTATTAAATCTGCTACATTATAACCGTCAAGCTCATATTTTTTATAATTTTTTATGCATTCTTTTGTGAACTCGGGGTCATTTACTGATTTTATTAAATATGCTACATTATAACCGTTAAGCTCATATTTTTTATAATTTTTTATGCATTCTTTTGTGAACTCGGGGTCTTTTACTGAGCTTATTAAATATGCTACATTATTACGGTTAAGCTCATATTTTTTATAATTTTTTATGCATTCTTTTGTGAACTCGGGGTCATTTACTGATTTTATTAAGCTACATATATGATCACCATTGGAACCGTACTTTTCCCATTCCTCAATCAGGTTTTTTCGTACCAAAATATCTGAAATAAAAGTGCACGCCAGTTGACATCTAGAATTTATGCCTTCTTTACTATTCAGTTGCTGTCGCGTCGAAATTTCTGAAATAGAAGTTCCTTCCGTTTTATATAGCTCATCTATGTTTTTTTTATTTTCTGCCATTTTGGACAAGAAAACCTCTAACATTCCACTTTCTTCTATCTCTATCATAAAGTTCTTCATTACTTCGTCAATTTCAATGTCATTTATATCTGCTTCTATATTAAATAAATCTATAAAACCTTTTTCAAATGCATTATTATCTTCGCAGTTTCCTAGTTCAAAAAATTTATTTATTTTTTCCACAACTTCCACAATCTTCCCCCATTTACTCCGTTCTTCTCCTGTAAATACTTTTTGTCCAATTTTTTTGTACTAATTCTCTCTTTAAGCCCCTTATATATTTTAGGTGAATATTTTAATAATTTACTATTTACATTATATCTTTCTAAATATGTTTTTACTTGTTCTGGCAATACACATAATTTTATTAATATTTCATATACTTCTTTATATGCATTAGGATAATTTTCAACTTTTATCACTTAACCTATTCCTCCTATTTCTCCAAATAGTTTTTCAATAATTCTTTAGCAAATTTATTTACAATTATATAATTATCCTTCATGTTGCTCTTATCTATACTGGATGTATAAATATTTGAGTCTATCCTTTCTAAAAGAATTATTTTATTTATTATTAGTAAAGATAAAACATATGTTGTTTCGTCTTTTATTACGAATTTATTCTCTAAATCTTTACTATTTACATTTTCTACTATTTCAAAGCTATTATTTATACAATTTGCTATTGCTTTCATTTCTCTTTTTTCTAATTTCTCTTTTTCACTTAATTCATAGTACCTTTTATCTATTAATAATTTTATCACTTCTTCTTCAGAATCACATTGTACTTTATTATCATTTTCTATTATTATAATTTTACTTAACACCTATACCTTCCCCTTCTCTTTCTTTAATTATTTCTAGTTCCTTGCTTACTTTACGAGAAAATTCTTCAAAGTCTTCTCCACCTATTGTTGGTATTGTTTTTTGCCCAATCTTATTTTTTCTAATTAGACCATTGAGTCTATCATTTAATTCCGGTGTTTTTTCTAACAATTCACTATTTTCATCATATCTATCCAAATATGTTTGCATTTGTTCTTGTGATACGCACAATCCTATCAATGCCTCTGCAACTTTTCTCTCATCTTGCTCCATTTGTATTACTTCATAATTATATAACATCTTTTTCTCTTCTTCTGTTCTTTGTTCTTCTGATTTCAACATTATTTTAGATAACTCATGTGATACTCTAACTAATCCTCCAAAAAGATTTATATTTTCAATCCATGTAGTTGGATCTAAGGTTCCATTTGGTAATCTAAATTCTATTGTGTTTTTTTCTTCTTCTCCAACATTAACATAATTAATTGCCGAAAATCTGTCTCCTTGTATTTTTTTTATTCCTGCTATAAAATTTTCCAGATCACTTTCGCTCTCTAAATTAATTGTTTTCTGTTTAGACTCATCTTTACCAGATATTGGTTTTGCGTATTTTAATACTTCCTCTCTCGGTATTTCACCTTTTCGATTACTTATAATATATAATATTTTTTCAGTATTGTTCCATATGTTTCTTAAATTTTTCCAATCTTGCAAATCAGTTAAATAGTCTGCTCCAATATGTATATGACCTCCACATCTTTCACTAGTCTCTTGTCCTAATGAATATAAAGCATTACAAACTGTATATATTTCATGGCTTGCTGTATCTTTTCTTAATATTGGTGATATTGCCTCTGTTCCATTAATTAAGGTAATGTCACTGCTTAGTTCCCATGTTCTTTCTTTTAATAAATTTCCAATAATTTTTTCTATCTCTTCTCTCGAGGCTAATCCCTCTGATTCTATTTCTACTCCTATTGTCATTTGCCCTGGTAAAGTAATTAGTGATATTTTAGTAAATCTGTCTAGTCTTTCTATAGTTTTATGGTTTAAAACACCACTATCTTTACAATAATCTATAAATTTGGCATCGGCTGTCATTATAATTACTTGAATTAAAAAATCACTTTCTAACTCATTAACTTTTCCATTTTTTATGTGTTTTTTTATGTATTTTTTTATGTACCCTGGTTCTTTTTTTTCTACCATTCTTATTAAATCTATTGTGTTGGACTTCTGTATATTAAGTGCTTGCATTTTTTCTACGTTTTCTAGGCATTTCTTTATGTACCCAGGTACTTTCTGCTCCACTTTTTTAATCAAGTCTACTGCTATAAGGTCTTGAATATTAAGTGCTTGCATTTTTTCTACGTTTTCTAGGCATTTCTTTATGTACCCAGGTATTTTCTGCTCCACTTTTTTAATCAAGTCTGCTGCTATAAAGTCCTGAATTTTAAGTGCTCGCATTCTTTCTATGTTTTCTAACCATTCTTCTATGTATTTTGGTTCTAGCTCTTCTACTGTTAGTAATTCTGTTACTTTACCGCCATAAATATCAAGCGCTTGCATTTTTTCTACGTTTTCTAGGTATTCTTTTATGTATTCTGGATCTCCTACTGTTTTTATTAAATCTACCGCTCTATCGCCATTAATATCAAGTGCTTTCATTTTTTCTACATTTCCTAGGCATTCTTTTATGTATTCTGGATCTCCTACTGTTTTTATTAAGTCTACTGCTCTATCGCCATTAATATCAAGTGCTTTCATTTTTTCTACATTTCCTAGGCATTCTTTTATGTATTCTGGATCTCCTACTGTTTTTATTAAATCTACTGCTCTATCGCCATTAATATGACACTCTTTTAATATTTCTTCATTATATTCTATGAATTCTTTTACATATTTAGGGTCTTTCATTGCCACTATCTTTAGTAAATCTGACATATTACCAGGATTTTCAATCTCACTATTTCTTTTTTTGTCTTCTTTCCAATTTTCTATCCATTCTTTTATAAATCCGCACATCTCCTATTCTTTCCAATAAGTTTCCGGCGTTCATAACACTCAATCCATAATTATTATAATTTTCTGCGTATTTTTTTAATAGTGTCATGTCTTTAACATTATCAATTAATTCAGTTATCTCATATTGTTCAAGCCCATATTTTTGGGGGTTTTCTATTAATTTATCTAATATTGTGTCATCTGAAATGAAAACGTATAACATGCATAATGCTCCTCGTATGTATTTATTCTTTTTATTTTCTTCCGCCTTTGATAAAAAGTAATCTATCAATCCACTCTTCTCTATATCTTGCATAAAGTTGCTCAATGTTTCACCATTATAGCCTTCCATTGAAAAAAAAGCTTGTATTTCTTGATACATTTTATATTCATCTACGTCGCCAAAGTTAAGTACTTCAAATAAGCTATCAATTCTTTCCTTATTCATTTTTTCACATCCTAGTTTATATTTTAACTTTTATTTTATATTGTGCTTTTAATATATTTTTCAGCTAAATTATACCATAAAATACATAATATTGATATCATAATTTATTCAACATAAAAACTTGATATTTTTGTGATGTTTTTTTATTAATCTTTACGCTGATATATTTATGTCAAAACTTTCTCAGAATCACATTGTACTTTATTATCATTTTCTATTATTATAATTTTACTTAACACCTATACCTTCCCCTTCTCTCCCATTAATTTCTGCTAGTTTCTCGTCTACTGCACGAGAAACTTCTTCTAAGTCTACTCCATTTATTTTTGGTATTGTTTTTTTCCCAATCTTATTTTTTCTAATTTGACCATTGAGTCCATCATTTATTTCCGGTGTTTTTTCTAACAATTCACTATTTTCATCATATCTATCCAAATATGTTTGCATTTGTTCTTGTGATACGCACAATCCTATCAATGCCTCTGCAACTTTTCTCTCATCTTGCTCCATTTGTATTACTTCATAATTATATAACATCTTTTTCTCTTCTTCTGTTCTTTGTTCTTCTGATTTCAACATTATTTTAGATAACTCATGTGATACTCTAACTAATCCTCCAAAAAGATTTATATTTTCAATCCATGTAGTTGGATCTAAGGTTCCATTTGGTAATCTAAATTCTATTGTGTTTTTTTCTTTTCTCCCAACGTTACAATAATTAATTCCTGAATATCTAGTTCCTTGTATTATTTTTGTTCCTACTATAAATTTTTCCAAATCGCTTTCATTTTCTAAATTAATTGTTTCCTGCTTTGACTCGTCATTACCAGATATTGGTCGCGCATATACTAATACTCCCTTTCTCGGTATTTCACCTTTTCGATTACTTATAATATATAATATTTTTTCAGTATCGTTCCATATCGTTCTTAAATTTTTCCAATCCTGCAAGTCAGTTAAATAATCTGCTCCAATATGTATATGACCTCCACATCTCTCGCTAATCGTTTGCCCTGATAAACATAAAGCTTTACAAGCTCCATATATTTCATCTCCTGCTGTACTTGGCGTTAATCCTGATGATGGTACTGCCTCTATTCCATCATCTAAAGTGTCGTCAGGTTTTAGTTTCCATGATAAATTTCCAATAATTCCTGCTATCTCTTCTCTCGAGGCTAAGCCCTCTGATTCTATTTCTACTCCTATTGTCATTTTATCTGGTAAAGTAACTGGTGGCATTTTAGTAAATCTGTCTAGTATTTCTCTAGTTTCATGGTTTAAAACATCACTATTTTCACAATAATCTATAAATTCGGCATCGCCTGTCATTATAATCGCTTGAGCTAAAAAAGTACTTTCTAACTCATTGATTTTTCTATTTTTTATATGATTCTTTATATATTCCTTTATGTATCCTGGTTCTTTTTCCTCTACAGTTCTTATCAATTCTATTGCATGAAAATCCTGAATATTAAGTGCTTTCGTTTTCTCTTTGTTTTTTAGCAATTTCTTTATGTATTCTATATCTTTCGTTGCTTTTATTAAGATTACAGCATTGCGACCTTCAATCCCAAGTGCTTGCATTTTTTTTACATTTTCTAACCATTTTTCTTTTATGTACTCTGAATCTCCTGTCTCTTTTATTAAATTTACTGCTCTATCACCATTAATATAAAGCGCTTGCATTTTTTCTACATTTTCTAGGCATTCTTTTATGTATTCTGGATCTTCTGTTGCTTTTATTAAAGCTACTGCTCTATCACCATTAATATAAAGCGCTTGCATTTTTTCTACATTTTCTAGGCATTCTTTTATGTATTCTGGATCTCCTGTTGCTTTTATTAAAGCTACTGCTCTATCACCATAAATACCAAGTGCATGCATTTTTTTTACATCTTCAAGCCATTTCTCTTTTATGTACTCTGGATCTTCTGTTGCTTTTATTAAGGCTACTACTTCATCTACTGCAGAGCTATATATCATATCTTCTATTATTTTTTTTACAATTGATTTATTTGAAATATATTTACATAATGTCAAGCAAAACTTATATACATCTGCATTTTCTACATTATTATTCATATTTTGTAAAAAATAGTCTATTAATCCATTTTTTTCTATATCTTGCATAAAATTTCTATATTTTTCTTCCAAAATCTGTTCATCTACATCTTTAACTGTTGGTGTTGATATACCAAAAAAATGTAGAAACTTTTCATTTTGACCATTAAGTATTTTAAATAGTTTTTTTATTCTTGCTTTATTAGATAGTTTGGCAATTGTCCTTTTAATCACTTTTTTCCACATCTCCATTTATATTTTAACTTTTGTTTTATATTGTGCTTTTAATATGTTCTTTAACTATATAATACCATAAAAAACACATAATATTAATATTGTAATTTATTTATTATAAAAATTAATATTTTTGTAATGTTTTTTATTAAATTTTACACTGATATATGTATGTCAAATTAAAAACATTATTCTGCCTTGCTTGGTCCTACACGCCTAAACAAGTCTAGAATCTTTTATGGTTCTAGACTTGTTTAGTTTTTAACATTTATATATTATTTCCGTAGTAACTATCTAATAATATTTGTTTTAATTCACTTACTAATGGTAGTCTTGGATTTGCTGTTGTGCATTGGTCCTCAAATGCTCTATCTGCTAGCATATCAACTTTATCTAGAAATTCTTTTTCGTCTATTCCCGCTTCTCTAAATGTTGCTGGTATTCCTAGGTCTATATTTAATTTTTTTATTTCATTTATTAGTGACCACACACCTTCTTCGTTTGTATATGCTGGAAAGTTCATTCTTCTTGATATGTCTGCATATTTTTGATCTGCTATAAAATATTCGTACTTAGGGAATGATACAAATTTTGTTGGCTTTTGGCTGTTATATTTTATAACATATGGTAAAAGGATTGCATTAATTCTTCCATGTGGCAAATGAAACTCCCCACCTATTTTGTGTGCTAATGAATGATTTATTCCTAGAAAAGCATTTGTAAATGCCATTCCTGCTATTGTGCTTGCATTATGCATTTTTTCCCTTGCAACTCTATTACTTCCGTTGTTATATGCTTCTCTAATATTTTTAAACACTAGTTCCGCTGCTTTTTCTGCTAATCCATCTGTATAATCTGATGCCATGTTAGAAACATATGCCTCTATTGCATGTGTTAATACATCCATGCCTGTATCTGCTGTTATTCCTTTTGGTAAGCTCATAACCAAATCTGGGTCTACTATTGCTACATCTGGAGTTAATTCATAATCTGCTAATGGATATTTTTTATTAAGTTTTTTATCTGTTATTACTGCAAAAGATGTTACTTCTGAGCCTGTTCCTGAAGTTGTAGGTATTGCTACCATTTTAGCTTTGTTTCCTAACTTTGGAAATTTATAAGTTCTTTTTCTAATATCCATAAATTTAAGTTTTAAACCTTCAACATCTGCTTCTGGATGTTCATAAAATAGCCACATTCCTTTTGCTGCATCTATTGGACTTCCACCACCTAATGCAATTATTACATCTGGTTTAAATTCCCTCATCATTTGCACTCCTTTATTAATTGTTTCAAATGATGGGTCTGACTCTACATCTGCAAAAATCTCCGAATGAACATATTCTTTTCTTTTTCTTAAATAATATAATATTTTATCTACATATCCAAATTTAACCATTGATTCGTCTGTTACTATAAATGCTCTTGATATATTTGGCATTTTTTCTAAATATCCTATTGAACCTGCCTCAAAGTATATTTTTTCTGGAACTTTAAACCATTGCATATTTACTCTTCTTTTTGCAACCCTTTTTATATTTATTAAATTAACTGATGATACATTTGCTGTTGTAGAGTTTCCCCCAAATGTGCCACATCCTAATGTTAATGATGGCATATTTGTATTGTATATGTCTCCTATTGCTCCATGTGTTGATGGTGAATTTACTATTATTCTTCCTACCTTAACCTTTTCTGAAAATTTTAATATTGTTTGTTCATCTTCTGAATGAATAACAGCTGAATGTCCTAATCCTCCAAATTCTATTAATCTTTCTGCTATATCTATTCCCTCATCTGCGTTTTCTACAATGTAGTATGCTAAAACAGGGCTTAACTTTTCTTTTGAAAATGGATATTCTATCCCTATTCCATTTTCTTTTAAAACTAATACCTTTGTGTCTTTTGGTACCTCTATTCCTGCACCTTTTGCTATTTGATATGGGCTTTTTCCAACAATATCTGCATTTAAGGCACATCCTTTTTCTTCTATAAACATGCTATTTCTTAATATATCTGTTTCCTCCTGTGACATAAAATAGCAACCTGCTTCTTTCATAAGTTTTTCAAATTCCTCATGTATTTCTCTGTCAACTATAACTGATTGCTCAGAGGCACAAATCATGCCATTATCAAATGATTTAGACATTACTAGGTCATTTACCGAAGTTTTTAAGTGCGCTGTTTTATCTATATAGCAAGGAACATTCCCTGGGCCAACTCCCAATGCTGGCTTACCACAAGAATATGCTGCTTTTACCATTCCTGTTCCACCAGTTGCTAATATTAAATTAACATCTGGGTGATTCATCAGCATTGACGTTGCAGTAATAGATGGCTCCTCTATCCATAATATACAATTTTCTGGTGCTCCTGCTTCTACTGCTGCATCTCTTAATATTTTTGCTGCTGCAGTACTACATTTTTGTGCTGAAGGGTGAAAACCAAATATTATTACATTTCTTGTTTTAGCAGCAATTATCGATTTAAACATTGTAGTTGAAGTTGGATTTGTAACTGGTGTTACACCTGCTATTATGCCAACTGGTTCTGCTATTTCCACATATCCTTCTTCATCGTTTTCATTAATTACTCCAACAGTCTTATCATATTTTATACTATGATATATATATTCTGTTGCAAACATATTCTTAGTTATTTTATCTTCATATATTCCTCTATTTGTTTCTTCAACTGCCATTTTAGCAAGTTCCATATGGTGCTCTAATCCTGCCATTGACATATGTTTTACTATATTGTCAACTTGTTCTTGAGTTAAGTCCATATACTCTTCTGAAGCTATTTTAGCCTTTTCCACAAGTTTATCTATCATTTCTTTTATTCTTTGTTTTTCTTCATCAGTAACTTCTACTGCCATATTTTCATCATCCTTTCTGGCAAAAATTCTTTTGTATAATTATTTGCACTTATTGATTATTATATACTAATAAATTTAGATAAGTCAATATTTATTAAGTTATAAATTTGCTTTAATTTATGGCTTTGTAAATGGTATTTTACTTTATTTTTTATTTACTTTTATTCTTAAATATTATATAATGTTTTATATTATTTTTAAGGGGAGAGTTTTATGATATATGACTTTAAAAAAATAGATAAAAAATGGCAGAAAAAATGGGAAACCGAAGGTACATTTTTTGCTAAGGAAGATCATTCTTTAAAAAAGTGGTATGGTTTAGTTGAATTTCCTTATCCATCTGGTCAAGGACTTCATGTAGGTCATCCTAGAAGTTATACTGCTTTAGATATTATTGCAAGGAAAAAAAGATTAGAGGGTTATAATGTTCTTTACCCTATTGGCTTTGATGCATTTGGATTACCTGCTGAAAATTATGCCATAAAAAACCATATTCATCCTAAAATTACTACTGAAAAAAACGTAAATCATTTTAGAGAACAATTAAAGGCTCTTGGTTTCTCTTTTGATTGGTCTAGAGAAATTAATACCACTGACCCTAATTATTATAAATGGACTCAATGGATTTTCATTCAACTATATAAACATGGACTAGCTTATAAAACAACTATGCCAATTAACTATTGTACTGGATGTAAAGTAGGATTGGCAAATGAAGAAGTTGTAAATGGTGTTTGTGAAAGATGTGGTAGTGAAGTTGTTCAAAAGGAAAAAAGCCAATGGATGCTTAAAATAACAGAATATGCCCAAAGATTAATAGATGATTTAGAGGAAGTTGATTTTTTAGATAAAATTAAAACTCAACAAATTAATTGGATTGGTAGAAGTGAAGGTGCTGAGGTCAAATTTAAAATTGCTAATTCAAATGAAGAATTAATTGTTTATACTACAAGACCTGACACTTTGTTTGGCGCAACATATATGGTAGTTGCACCAGAGCACGAATTTATTAATAAATTTAAAGATAAAATAACAAATTTAGAAGAAATTGAAGAATATAAAAGACTTGCTGCCTTAAAATCTGATTTTGAACGTTCAGAATTAAACAAAGAAAAAACTGGTGTAGAAATAAAGGGAATTAAAGCTATTAATCCATTAACAGGAAAAGAAATTCCTATATGGGCTTCTGATTATGTTTTAATTACTTATGGCACAGGTGCAATTATGGCTGTTCCTGCCCATGATAGTAGAGACTGGGAATTTGCTAAAAAGTTTAATTTGCCTATTATTCCAGTTATAAAACCTGCAAATTCTAATTCTGTTTCAGTTGATAAGGAGCCTTTTACAGATGTAAACTCTGGAGTTATTATTAATTCTGACTTTTTAAATAATTTATCTTGCAAACAGGCAATAAACACTGTTATAAATTATTTAGAGGAAAACAATATCGGTAAAAGAAAAGTAAATTATAAATTACGTGACTGGGTATTTTCTAGGCAACGTTATTGGGGTGAGCCTATTCCTATGGTATATTGTGAGAAATGTGGCTGGATTCCTCTTCCTGAAAACGAATTGCCTTTGGTACTTCCAGAAATACAGGATTACGAACCTAGTGAAAACGGTGAATCTCCACTTGCAAAGCAAACAGATTGGATTAATACAACTTGTCCACATTGTCATGGTCCTGCCAAAAGAGAAACTGACACTATGCCACAATGGGCTGGGTCATCTTGGTATTATTTAAGATATATGGATCCACATAATGACAAGGAACTAGCTTCTAAGCAAGCTATAGAATACTGGGCTCCTGTTGACTGGTATAATGGTGGAATGGAACATACTACTTTGCATTTGCTATATTCAAGATTCTGGCATAAATTCCTATATGATATTGGTGTTGTTTCAACAAAGGAACCTTACCAAAAACGTACTGCACATGGCATGATTTTAGGATCAAATGGTGAAAAAATGTCAAAGTCTAAAGGGAATGTTGTTAATCCTGACGATATTATAGAAGAATTTGGTGCTGATACTTTTAGAGTTTATGAAATGTTTATGGGACCATTTGACCAAACAGCTCCTTGGTCTATGGAAAGTATCCGTGGTTGTGGTAAATTCTTAGACAGAGTATGGAATTTGCAAGATATGTTAGTAGAAGGTTCTACATATTCGCCAGAATTTGAAAAAATGATGCACAAAGCAATAAAAAAAGTAAGTGCAGACATTGAAGAAATGAAGTTTAATACTTGTATTTCTACTTTTATGACAATGGTTAATGAGTTTTATAAATTAAAAAGAATAAATAAAGCAGAATTTAAAACATTTTTACAATTGCTAAATCCTTTTGCCCCTCACGTTTCCGAAGAGTTATTTGAAAGAATTGGCGAGAGCAAAACCATTGCAGAAACAACATGGCCTAAGTACGAGGAAACTAAAACTATAGATAATGAAATAGAATTACCTATTCAGTTTAATGGTAAATTAAGAGCAACGGTCAAAATAGTAAGAGATTCGAATGAAAGTGTTGTTAAAGAAATTGTTCATAATAACCAAACAGTTATAAACAATTTAAAAGACAAAACTGTTGTTAAAGAAATTTATGTAAAAAATAAAATTTATAATATTGTTGTAAAATAGTTTGTAATATTTTTGTAATATAAACGTATTTATTTTGTAATGTTTTTATTTGTATTTTGTTGTATAATAATGTTGTAATATGTACTAAGGAGAAATAATAAATGAATATAGAAAAAGAATTAAAGAAAAATGGAATTACAGTTATAGATAAATTAGATACTTTAAGTATCAATACTTTGGCAAAAAACATTGCTCAAAAATTGTGTAGGGCATTCCCTAACCAACGTTTTATAGCACAAAAACTATTTATTGCAATATCAAGAATTCCTATGTATTATGCGGAAATGCCAGAAGGATTATCTGAAGCAAATTATTTTTACAAAAATTCTTCTATATATTTTAGGGCAGGATTATCTCTTGATGAAATAGAAAAATTTGCTATTCATGAGGTTATACATTATTTGCAAGAGGTTAAAGATAAAAGAGGAAATTTAAAGAAATTGGGATTATGTGTATTTACTAGTTCTAAAGAATATGGTATGGCTTTAAACGAAGCTGCTGTTCAATTGGCTACTTCTAAAGCATTAAGACATAATTATGAGATGGTTAAGTATTACGATATTGCTTTTTCTACTACTTCTCCAACTTATTATCCTATACTTTGCAATTTAGTTGCTCAACTTGTTTATATAACCAATGAAAACGACTTTTATGATAGTATGTTTTCTGCAACAACACAGTTTCAACAAAATATAATACAAGCATGTGGTGAAAAAGTCTTCTTTTATGTACAAGATATGTTAGATAGAATTTTGTATGCAGAGGAAAAAATAATTAACTTAAATAATAAATTGCTTAATATTTCTTGTACAGATAGTCAAGCTGCAAAATATGGAAAAAAGATTTCAACATATAAAAATACATTAAAAAAATTGTATTTTGAAACACAAAATATTATTTTTACATCATATTTTGACAATGAAATAAAAAAACTAGTAACTACAGCAGATATAGATGAATATAGATATAAATTATATAATTTTAAAAATTATTTAGGTTCAACTGATGGTTATACATTTTTTAATGATTATTATGTTCAACAAATGGAAGCCTTAGATATCAAGTATGATTCTATTATAAACAATGTTTCTTTGGTTCCTGTAAATACATCAAAATGGCAAAATATATTACATAGCCTGAAAAATGTATTTTCTTTAAAAGGCGAAAAAAGATACAATGTAAATTAGAAAAAGATTCTCTATTGCAAAAGCAATAGAGAATCTTTTTCTAATTTCTATAAATGTACATTATCTTGCGCCATCATCTTCTCTTTCTATGCCTGACACCATTTTTGCTACCATTGTATGTTTATGGTCTCTTGGGTATCTTGGGCACCAACTGTTTGCATAAAAATTGACCTATACTTTCTGCCGCTTCTCTTCCACTTCTTGCTGCCCATGCTACAGTTGATTTTTCTCCTACTAAATCTCCTCCTGCAAATACTTTCTCGTTAGATGTTTGTTTCTTATCATTTATTTTAACATATTTTTCTTGTGTCAGCTCTAGTCCTAGGTTTTTTACAACATTTATTTCTGTTTTTGACCCCAATGCCATTACAACATAGTCCATATCAATTGTGTAATTACTGCCTTCAATTTCTACTGGTGATTTTCTTGTTTCTCCTTCTTTCTGCACAAGTTCTGTTTTTATGCACTCTATTTTTTCTACTTTTTCATTACCTATTATTTGAGTAATATTGTGTTTAAATAAGAAACTAACTCCTTCTTTTTTTGCATCTTCTATCTCTTTTTTTTCTGCCGGCATTTGCTCTTCTTCTCTTCTATATATTATAGTTACACTTTTGGCTCCCAATTTATTAATTGTTCTTGCACAGTCTACGGCAACATTGCCACCCCCAACTACAGCAATTTTTTTTCCAACATATGTAGGGTGGTTATTTAATTCTAATAATTCATTTCCTCCATATACTCCTGTTAATTCTTCCCCTTTTATTTCCATTTTTTTAGTGATGTTTGCGCCTATTGCTAAAAATATTGCATTATACTCTTTTTGCAATTCATTCAAGTCAAGATTTTTTCCAAGTTCCATTCCACATTTTGTTTCTATACCTAGATCTAATATTTTTTGAATTGTATTGTCTAATATACTTTTGTCAAGTCTAAAATTGGGAATACCATTTCTTAAAATTCCACCTAATTGACTATATTTTTCATATATTGTAACTTTAAATCCGTTTCTTCTTAAAAACGCTGCACATGTAAGGCCTGCAGGTCCGCTTCCAATTATTGCGATTTTTTCATTTCTTTCTTGTTCACAGTTAGGAAGTTTGTAATTATTTTTAATTGACATATCTCCTATGTATTTTTCTATATCGCCTATATTTACAGGTTGTCCCTTTATTCCGCGAACACATTTCCCCATACATTGCTTATAATGTGGACAAATTCTTCCACATATTGCTGGCAATACAGTTGTTTCTGAAAGTATTTCATATGCTTCTTCAAGCTTGTCTTGTTTTACTTTTTCTATAAAGGCTGGTATATTATTTTCTAATGGACAACCTTTAGTACATGGTTTTACTTTACAGTTCAAACATTGTTCTACCTTTTCTTTTAATTCAGCTTCCATTTTTTAATTCTTCCCTTCCCAGTCTATATTATTGTCTATATATTTTTTAGCTTCTTTTAAATCTTGCCAAAATTCTATTTTTTTGTTTTCATCTCTTAATAGAGCTGCCGGATGCCATGTTGGCATATATTTAATGCCGTTTTTCTCCATCCAATTTCCACGTACCGCAGTTATTCCATACTCTTTTCCTAATATATTCTTTAATGCTGTACTTCCTAATAACACTATAATTTTTGGTTTTATTAGTATTACTTGATTTCTTAAATAATTTAAACACGTTTGTACTTCATCATCTTCTGGTACTCTATTGGATGGTGGTCTACACTTTACTATATTAGCTATATATACATCTTCTCTATTAATCTCTAATGCTTGAAACGCATTATTCATAAGTTGCCCCGCTTTTCCAACAAATGGAATTCCTTGCTTATCTTCATCTGCCCCTGGTCCTTCTCCAATAAACATTAACCTAGCCTTTTTATTTCCTTGTCCAAATACAATATTGGTTCTATTTGTGCATAATCTGCATTTTTTACATTCTAGAATACTTTTTTCTAAGTCTTCCCAATTATCATACATTTTCTTCGTCTCTTTCTATTTTTTTATTTCGATTATTGCCATATTCCTTCCAGAATTTTCTCCAGCTTTTCTATATGAGTGTAGCAAATTGCTATTACATACTGTGCATATATTGCTGTCTATTATATTTTCTTCTATTAATCCCAACTTTTTCAATATGCATTTATTTATTAATACAGTATCTATATAATACTTATTACGTTCATGGTCTTTTTTTATTATATCATTAATTTCTGGCAAATTACTATATTTATTATAAAATATATCTTTTACATCTGTATCAACCTCAAAATGACACCTTCTTATGCTTGGACAAATACAGCAAATGATATCTTCTGGATTACATTTAAATTCATTCATCATTTTTTCTACTGTTATTTTAGATATTTCCTTTTCTGTTCCTCTCCATCCTGAGTGAACATTTGCTATTACATTTTTATTTGGATCATAGAAAAGCAAAGATATACAATCAGCTGAAGTAGTAGCCAATGTTACATTTTTGATATTAGTTATTAATCCATCAACTCCGTCTAATTCTTGCTTACCTTGTATTGTCAAAACATTATCTGTATGTTTTTGCATAGGTTTTATAATATCTGTAAATTCTAATTCCTTAGAAATATTCTCGTAACTTTTCAACATTATTGGATTATTTTCTGTTTTAAAGTTCAATTGCCCATCACTTTTCAATGTGTAGCAATGGGCAATGTTTTTATATTCTAGCAATCTTTTAAATTGTATATATTCCACATTATCCGTTTTTACATGAACAATGTTTTTATTTGATAAATTCATTTTTATTATGTTCCTTTCAAAATGTTATTTTAAATCTATAACAGAGCCTATAATTCCTGCATCATTTCCTAAGCTGGCTAATTTTATTTCTGGCATAAATTCTTTATTAAATACATATTTTTTATTGTAATACTCCTCTAAAAGTTTATTATATAATATGTTTTTGTAATATACAAATCCACCTCCTATAGCTATGGCTTGTGGCTCAAATAAGTCTATTATGTTTGATAAACCAATTATTAGGTTTTGTATATATTCATTTATCTCTTTTTTTACTTTCGTATTTTCTTCGTTTTCTTCTATGATTGTCAATAGTTCTTTTCCTTCAATTTCCTCTTCCAGTTTTAATATTTCTCTTATGTTTTGTTTAAATCTTTTTATAGAACAATATGTCTCAAAACATCCATATTTACCACAATTGCACTGTTTTCCATGTTTTTCTATTATCATATGTCCTATTTCAAATCCCGTATTTTTTTTAGGTACTAATAATTTATTATCCAGAAAAACTCCTGCTCCTATTCCTGTACCCAAACACAAAAATACAGCATCTTCATATGTTTTTAGACTTCCATATATTTTTTCCGCCATTGCTGCGCATTTTGCATCATTCCTAACAAGTATTGGTACATTATAATATTGTTGCAATTCTTTAGTTATATTAAATTCTTTTATTCCCAAATTTACAATCTCATATATAATACCATTTTTAGCATTGCCAGGGGTTGCTATTCCTATTAATTCTACGCTTTCCTTTTTCTTTACTTCTTCTATATAGTTTACAATATATTTGGTTATAAATTCCTCTATTTCAATAATATTACTACTTATTTCTACTTCTGTTTTATTTATTATTTTGTCTTTATTTACTATTCCGATTGCAACATGACTTCCACCTATATCTACACCAATTTTCATCTTTTTCATTCCTTTTTTACATATAATAAAATATATAATAATTTGTTATTAAAAGCATTATTATATTTGCAATACACATATAATAAGCTATAGGAATCTGTAATTGTGTTTTTTTATCTGTTTTTACATATCTTGTTTTTTTGTTTGCTATTTTGCTTATTAGCAATTTAAACCCTATAATTAGCAAAGTATAATTTACTGTAAAGAAAAATACACCTTCATATGTAAATAATATCATTATCATAGATAACATTAATATGTTTAATGTATAGTTTTGTTTTGCTTTTCTCTTCATATATATGGTATCTGCTATTATTAATATGCAGATTATAAATAAATATATAATGTATCCATATACTGTTTTATTCTTGTCGGCAATATATGTATATATCATGTATATTGCCATTAATAAAAATCCTAATAATATCATTTTTTTATCTATTCTATGCTCTTTTTTATCTATTTTTGCAATTACAAATAGTGTAGCAATGTAAAATGTGGCAAACATAAAATTTATTAACATATCAGTATTTATTGTTTTTATATTTAATTTAATAGATATAGAAAATAAAATAAATATTATTCCACTTAATATTGAATTAACTATATATGGCCTTTTTCTTGTTACCTTTTCCTTTAGTGTTGTTTTAACTATTAATGTTGTAAGAGTTCCTAAAATTGCACCTATTATAAATATTGTTAAATATAATATTACATTCATCTTTTGCTCCTTTTTAGGGTTATTTAAATAATAGTCTTATTTAAATAACCCCTCCTTTATCTTATAAATACTATTCCTATTATTATTAAACCTATTATTATTCTATAAATTGCAAAGACCTTAAAACTTCCCTTCCTTAAATAATTTAATAAAAATTTAATTACTAAAATTCCAACAATAAAACTTGTTACTACTCCTATCCAAAATGATAAACTTGTTAATGCCAAGTCTCCTAAGCTGAAAATTACTGCTGCTGCTGTTATTGGTGTTGCTAATAGAAAAGAATATTTTGCAGCACTTTCTCTATCTATTTTTAGCCATCTTGCTACTGTCATAGTAATTCCAGAACGTGATACTCCCGGAAATGCAGCAGCTAATGCTTGTGATATGCCTATTAATATAGACTGTTTTAATGTTATTTTTTCATATTTTACTATTGATTTAGAATTTTTGTCTACCCAGTATAATAAAATGCCCATAACAATTAAAGCAATAGCTATTAATATCATTTTTAGGTTTAAATTGTCTCCTATTATTTTGCTTGAGATTTTATCTAATATTAAGCTTAATATTCCCGCTGGTATTGTTGCTATTACTAATTGCCAAAATATTTTTCCTTCTATCGTCTTTTCTTTTTTTACTACTTGCTTATAGCCTCCCACTATTAACTTTATCCAATCTTTAAAGAAATATACTACTATTGCCAATAGTGTTCCCACATGTAGTGCAACATCAAAAGAATCTGGCATCGATTGCCACTTTAATAGCCAAGGAAATAAATTTAAGTGTGCTGAGCTTGATATTGGTAAAAATTCTGTTAATCCTTGTATTACTCCTAAAATAATTGTTTGTATTATTGTCATTTGTTATCGTTCCTTTCTTTTATTATATTATATATTGTTTCTTTTATATATTCTGCTGAACTTATTGGTGCTATTTTGCCAGGTATTCCTAGCGCCCATATTGTTTTTATATTTAATTGTCGTGCAACTTCAAAATCTACTCCTCCAGGTGCTGATGCAACGTCTATTAGCAGTGTATTTTTGTTTAGCAGTTCTAGCCTTTTTTTATTTAATATCAAAACTGGTACTGTATTTATTATTATATCAAACATATCTATTTTTTTGTTTAGTTCCTCATATTTTATGCTTTTGCTTCCATATGCTTCTATCCAAGTAATGTCTTTCCCTCTTGCACTGCAATACACATTAGCCTTAAATGCTGTCAATCTGTCTACAAGTATTTTTCCTATTCTTCCATATCCAATTATTAATATATTACTATTATATAGGTTTTTCTGCGTTTCTTTTATTGCTATTTCTATTGTGCCTTCTACCGTAGATATAGCATTTAATATAACCAGCCTTTCGTCTTTTAATATGTCTATTGTTTCTATTTGTTCTAATATCTCTGCAGGTACTGAACCTCCTATTAGTAATTTGTCTCTGATTTTGTTGGCAAGTGTTTGTATTTCTAATTTTTGGTTTGTATAATGTGTACATATGTATTTTCTATCTTTAGTAAATGGCGTTGGTCCTATTATTATTTGGTTTTGCAATGCTTCGTCTAAATTATTATGGATTTTTAAATTATCATTCTTTTTTTCAAAATCCAACAACTCCTCACAATTTTCAAATCCCCACGCTTTTATTTTATTTTTATCTTGTGCTAACAGTTTAATTAGTTTTACAGTTCTTAAATCTCCACCAATTATTGAAATTTCCATATTCATTCTCCTTTTATATTAATTTTAGTAATTTCTTCGAAGTGCAGGCGATTAAAATCGCCCCTACATTTTTCATAGAGTACTTTACACTATCATATTAATTATATAAAAAGAGTTTTTAAAATATGTCTATCTTTCTCTGCCTTTATATTTTTGATTTTCTAATACATTTCTCATCATTTTCAAATCACTATTATTTAATTTTCCTACTATTGAGCAAGTGTTTTCTAAATGCTTTTGAACTTTTTGATCCATTGTTAGTTTTCGTTGTTGTTTTTTTCTATATTCTGCTGGTTTTTCTATATTGTTCTTTATGGGAATAAATATTGTGTCCTTTTCCATTTTTTCATATAATTCTGGTTCTATTTCTACCGCAACTTTCATATAATTTATGGCTTTGTCTTCATCACCTTTAAGCATTGCTATTTGTGCTAAATAGTAATATGAACCTGATTCAAGTTCTTTATCTTTTAAACTTTCAAATAAGTACATCTCGGCTTCATCTAGTTCTCCATATATTATGGCAATTTGCGCTAAACTTAATTTTGCGTGATATAGCGAACTATTTAATTCTGCTGCTTTTTCATAGTATTCTTTTGCTCTTTGAAAATCATTTAGCATTGTATAAGCTATTCCTAAGTTGTAATAAAGATTATAGTTGGCCGGATTATATCTTAGCGAATTTGTATATGCTGATATTGCTTCTTTGTATCGTTCTTGTTCTATCAATATGTCTCCTAATAATTCAGTACACTTAAAATGCTCCGGTTTCTTCTTTAACACATCCTGTAACAGTTCTATTGCCTCATTATTTTTTCCTTCTGCATGCATTAAATTAGCAATATTATAATTTATTTCTATTTCCTTTGGACTTATTTCTATTGCTCTTAAATATTCTGAAACTGCATTTGAGATTCTTCCTTCTTTTTCATATACTTCTGCTAAAAGTTTATGGCCTTCAAAACTCTCGGGATATTTGTTTATTAATGTAAGCAAATATCTTTTAGCTTCTGTTTCTTTTCCCATTTTTAGCATCAAATTTGCTAAAAATATATTCAACATCTCTGGAAAGTCTATTTTTTTCCTTTTTTCCAATCCAAATACTACAACTGGTAGCATTATTGATAATATAAATGCAATTAATTTTAATGTCACATTTGTACCTTCTATAAAAATTAGTTCTATAAAATTTATTAAAATTCCAATAAATTGCATTAATAATATGTATAAATACTGTGTGTTATTTTTTTTTATCATTTTAAAGAACATTGTTATAAACATGACAACAGCTATTATATTAAATATAATTTCAAATATCATATCTCCTCCAATATTTTATTTTTCAAACTTTTGGTTGTATCTTTCCATGCATTCTTCTATTATCTTTTCTGCTTCAGTTCTTCCTAATATTTGCTCTATTGTGGTAGTTTTTCCTTCTAATTGTTTATATACTTCAAAAAAATGCTTTATTTCTGCTGAAGTCTGATGTGATACTTCTGAAATATCATTGTATTCATTTAAAAATGGATCTTTTTTTGCTACTGCAATTATTTTTTCATCATATTCTTCTCCATCTATCATTATTAAAACACCTATAGGATAACATTCTACTAGCGTAAGTGGAATAATATTTTCTTGGCAAAGTACTAGTACATCTAATGGATCATTATCTCTTGCATATGTTCTTGGAATAAATCCATAATTTGCAGGATAATGTGTAGATGTATATAATACTCTATCTAGTTTTAGCATACCTGTTTCTTTATCTAATTCATATTTGTTTTTTCCACCTTTTGATATTTCTATTACACCTATAAAATCATCTTTTTGTATTCTTTCTTTTGCTATGTCATGCCATATATTCATAATCGTATTCCTTCTTTCTATTCCAATATTTTAAGTCAAATTTCCATAAATGTCTACACATATACATTATTTTTTTATTTTTTTTATATTTGTATTGACAAATCTACCCACATCGTATTATAATATAACTTGTCAGTTCAAATACGCAGATGTGGCGGAACTGGTAGACGCACAGGACTTAAAATCCTGCGGTTGAATAAACCGTGCCGGTTCGATTCCGGCCATCTGCACCACATATTTACGGTTTTCTAGGGAAATTTAGAGAAATCCAAAAAAATGTAAAGCCGTTAAAAAGCACTTATCAACATAGTTTGATAGGTGTTTTTCTTTTGCTCAATTTCTGCCAGTTTCTCAAAAATAATCAAATTTCGTTCCAAATTAAAGTTCCAAATTTTTTAGTTTATTTCATATTAAGTTCGGAAAGGACAAAATATGGAAAAAGATTTCAAATTTATAAATCAAAAAGATATTTATCAATATAAATTTTATATGATACCAAAAGAACTCTTTGTAAATGAGAGATATATTTCTTTATCTCCTGCTGCAATACTTCTTTATGGTATTTTATTAGATAGGTTAACCCTATCAATTAAGAATAATTGGGTAGATAAAAACGGCAATATTTATTTAATATTTACAAGAAAAGAAATAGAAAGCATACTGCATATTTCAGATAAAACTTGTACAAAGACATTTAAAGAATTAGTAGATGCAAAACTATTATTAGAAAAGAGTCAGGGAAAAGCAAAGCCAAAACTTTTATATCCTGCTCAGATGGTACACGATGAAAAATTTGATTATTTGACTCGTAAAAATTCCGACTCACGAACAGAAAAATCTACGACTCATGAATCGGAAAATTTACGACCTAACGATACTAATAATAAAAATACTAATAAAACTAATAAGAATTATTGCAATTATGAACAAAGACAATATACAAAAGAATTTTTTGATAGCTTATATGCCAATTTGGTTGATTAAGGAGGATTTAAAAAATGGATGAAAGATATGATGCAAATGGAAAATTAAAAGAAAGATTTGTAGATAGCAAAACTGGTATTGAATATGTATTACAAGGAGATTATTATATACCCAATATAGCAGCTCCAGAAAATATTAAAAACTTTAGATTAGATAAATATGGAAGGTTAAGACTTAACTATTTAAAGACTAATAAAAAAGCTAAATATATGATTTTGCAAATAGAAAATAAATTACAAAAGCATTTAATGGATGTAGATATAACAGCTACTAAAAGAGTAAATGCTATTGTAAAAGAACTAGCTAAAAAGGAAAATGTTACAGAAGAATTAAAAGTAAATAACCAACTCGAATGGGTGCGGAAAGATGAACAATATTAAAAATAGAGCTGAAGAAATTGTACTAAAAGAACTAATTTATGATTAAAAAGTGAGGTAAATGTTATGAGCGAAATTAAAAATTTTTATAAAGAATATAAAGATATGTTTGAAGAATATTTAGAAGATATTATTGGAAATTTGAAAAATAAAAATGAAAAATATAAACAATTACAAGAACAATATTATGAGTTATTAAGAAAAAATAGAAACTTAAATTGGGTTTTAGAAGGACAAAATGAAGGCAGAAATTTGAACAATTATGAATGCAAAATGTTATTTAAATTGATACAAATATTTTACGATATGAAAGAAATTGAAGCAAAAGAATTGTTCTTTTTAGGTGGAAATGAAGCATACTTTTACTTTAAAAACATGGGTATTTTAAAGTAAAAATAACTCTGGCGTGTGGTAGTACAATAGCTGTTTTTATGTATAAAGCAAGCCATGAATTTGTACTACCGCACAATTCTTAAAGCACAAATCACAAAATTTGTACTTTAAACAAAACTTTAGGAAAGTTTTACAAAAAAATATTAGAGAAAAGGAGATGATAATTTTATGAGAACAAGATCAATAAAAAAACAAGTCTGGCTTAATAGCAGAGAAAATGAATTACTAAAAAAGAAATGTATGAAAGCAGGTTTATCAGAATCTGCTTTTTTTAGATTTGTAATTAATGATACTCAAATAAAAGAAAAACCTGATGAAAATTTTTATAAAATACTAAATGATTTAAGAGGTATTGCAGTAAATATAAATCAACTTGCAAGAGTAGCTAACACTTATCAATATATTGATGAAAATAAATATTACCCACTTGCTAACAAAGTTAATGATATGATTGATGACCTGCAAAAATTCTATCTTACACCAACCAAGAAAGAAGGTGGAGTTTACTATGGCGGTCACAAAATTTTTGACTAGAAAAACAAGATTAGATACGATAATTAAATATATTATGAATGGCGAGAAAACTGAAAAAATGATGTATGTGTCTGGTGTAAATTGCAAACCAGACACTGCAATTTACGAAATGCAAGATACAAAGAAAAGATTTGGTAAAGAAGATGGGATAATATCTTATCATTTAATACAATCTTTTGATGGAAAAGAAGTATCTCCAAAGAAATGTCACGAACTAGGATTACAATATGCTAAAGAATTATTTGGAGATGATTTTCAATTTGTAGTTGCAACTCATTTAAATACAGATAATGTACACAACCATATAGTCATAAATTCTGTTTCTTTTAAAAGTGGAAATAAGTTTTATAGTAATAGAGAAACAAAGGATTTTATAAGAATGACTTCTGATTTTATATGCAGAGAAAATGGATTAAGTGTTATAAAAACTCCGTGGAAGAATAAAGGATATTATAAGCTGTATGCAAAAAACAATCCATATATGCAATTAGTAAAAAAAGATATAGATGAAGCAATAGCAATTTCAAACTCATATAAAGGCTTTATATCAAAGTTAGAAGCAAAAGGCTATTATGTTTCAGAAAATGAAGATACAGGACTTATTATTGAAAGAAATAATAGTTATCAAGTTGTAAGACCGCAAGAACTATTTGGAGATAATTATTCTAAAGAAAAGATAAAATATAGAATTGAAAATAAAATTTATGCTAGAGCATTTATTCCAAAGAAAAAATATAAAATGAGCATTGAAGAATATAATAAATTCAAGCAAAAGCAAAGGCAACACCAGTTACGAGAACTTCCTGCATTATATATTTTAATATGCTTATTATTAAAAATTGACCCACTCCCTGATAAAATTAAGATTAAAGATTATAAAGTTCCAATTACAAAAGAAATGAAAATATCGTTAAAACATTTAGAAAGTTTAAATCAGCAAACTATTTTACTTGCTGAAAATAAAATTAATAATTTAGAAGAACTTAAATCTTATAGATATAATTTAGAGGAAAAATTAAGAATTTTAAAAGGTAAAAGAGAAAATCTATGGAGAAAACGAAAAAAGGAAACAAATCCAGAAATTAAAGAAAAAATTACGCACGAAATTGGTAATTTAAAGGCTTTAATTAACAAAGCTAATAAGGATATCGTCAACTGCTATGAAATTGAAAATAGAACTATTCTGCTTAAAAATCAACTTGAAATTGAAAAATCAAAAGAAGTTGTTAAAGACAAGAAAAAGGATAGGTCAAGAATTAGATAATATTATTTTTAGTAATTGTATTTCTGAGTTACTTGATAAAAAGAGTAAAAAATGGTAATATATAATCATAGTTATTTTGATTGTAAAGGAGACCAATATTATGGAATTAACATATAAAAAAATTGAAGAAAAGGACAAAGAACAATTATTTCAACTTATAGATATAGTATTAAGTGGATTACCAGACCAAAATCATTTTATTCCATATGAACAATGGGAATTAGATAGTATGTTTGATGAAATAAATTATGCACCATTATATGGAGCTTATGATGGTAATAAACTTGTGGGAATGGCACAATTATATGTTTCACAAGATATGTTAGAAGATTTTAAAAAGGAATTCAATTTAACCCAATATAAAGTATGTGAGTTAGGTGGAAATTTAGTATTGCCAGAATATAGAGGATTAGGAATTACAACTAAATTACAAACACTTGAAATGAATCTTGCAAAAGAATTGAACTTTGACTATATTATTTCAATGGCACATCCTGATAATGTAGCAAGTTGTAAAACATTAGAGAAAATAGGACTAGAGTTTGTAAAGGAAACAAGACTATCAAATGGATTTTTAAGAAGACTATATATGAAAAAAATTAATTAAAAGTATTAGAAAGAAGTGAAAACATGGAAAATAAAGTAGTATTAGTTACAGGTAGTTCAAGAGGTATTGGTAGAGCAACAATTATTGAATTTGCAAAAAAAGGATATAATGTAGTTATTAATTATATAGATAGTGAAAAAGAGGCAAAACTTAAATTTATTGATGGTAATTTTGAATTTAACAATGAAGAAGATGCTAAAAAGTTAAAAGAATATGTTGAGAAACAATATGAAATTCAGGCAATGATTGTAGAAATGGATGTTTCAAACGAAGCAGAAATAAAAAATGGAATAAAAAAAATTATTGATAGATTTGGTAAAATAGATGTACTTGTAAATTGTGCAGGTATAGTTTTTGATAGAGATATTTATAAAGCAACAGTATCTGAATTTGAAAATACAATTAGAGTAAATATTTTAGGTGCATTTATTGTATCTAGAGAAGTTTCTAAATATATGGGAAAAGGAAGTTCAATTATTAATGTATCGTCAACAAATGGAACAAAGGTTATTGCACCAGAGTCTATTGACTACAATATTTCAAAGGTTGGATTACAGAGTTTAACAAGGGATTTGGCATTTCAATTTAAACCAGATATAAGAGTAAATGCTATAGCTATTGGATGGGCTGATACAGATATGAATAAAGACTTGCCAAAAGAATATATAGCAGAAGAAAACGAAAAAATATTTTTAAATAGATTTGCTACACCAAGTGAAATAGCTAATACAATCTATTTCTTATCTAGCGAAGAAGCAAGCTATATTAATGGAGAAATCCTTACAATTGATGGCGGATATTAATATGTTTTTAAAGTAAAAGAGTCGAATAAATGCAGTTATTCATTTATTCGACTCTTTCTTGATTTCTTTCAATAAAATCATTTAAGGTTAGTGAATAATATCGTTCACCTGCTTTTTTGAATCCATTTTTCATAGCAATTTTAATGCTAGCTTCATTATCATCTGATATTTCTAATTTAATATTTTGTATTGATGTTTTATTTGCATCTGGAAATTTAGCCGAAATGCAATCTATTCCATCGAATTCTTTTCCGTCATAAATTTGTCTAATGATTTCTTCTAGAACTACAGTACCTATGCCTTGTCCTTGGAACTCATCTTTTATCCAATAATCCATGCTTAATGAATAAGGTTCTAAAACTGAAACAGGAACTCTTCCAACGATTTGTCCAGAATTATTTAAGATAAAATATTGTGAATCTATTCTAGAATTGCTAGAGCCTAATTGCCTATTTCTTATGCTCCTACGATATAAATATAACTGCTCTCCATTTTTGGTTAGCTTTGGAATCTTTATCTTTTTATCAATATCATCCATGTCAAAACTATAAAACTTATCACTAATATCCATTTTTTTACTAATATCTTCATCTGATGGAAATGGATCTTGTTCTTTATTAGTTATATCAACTTTTAAGCTATTTAAAAACTCTTCTTTTCTACTAGGATATAAAGTAGGAGGAGCAACATCTTTTTCAGATAATTCTTTCAAATTTTCTTTTTTATAGACTACTCCAAATTGTGATTCATTTCCATAATCATAAACAGTTCCACCCATTCTTTCATAAAATCTTTTAGCACCTTCATTATCTTTTTTTAATCTTAATGTATATAAATCTCTGTCAGGAAATTCATGGTGTATCTTTTTAAACAGCCCTTTAAATAAAACAGCACCAATTTTAGTACCTGTTAGATTTTTTCTTGTATGAAGTTCATCAAAATATATTTTATCTGATTCTGCTTCGCATAGCATAGTACTTAAAGCAAAATCTCCTAAGCAACAACTTACAAGCATTTGCTCCCAATGTTCTGATGTTTGGTCTTTATATTGAAGCTGTAAGTCTTCAAAATTAGTTATTACAACATATTTGATAAAAGCATCAATAAAGTTTCCTACATTTTTAGCCTCTTGTACTGCATATTGTAGCCCTTTTTTAAGATATTCTAGATGTTGTGTATCTAATTTGCTCTTTGTATAATCAAAAAAGGCTTTTTCATTATCGATAGAAGATTGTACATTTCCAAAATACTTCATCATACCTTTTCCACTCATATTTTCCATACAATCATTACTCATTATCTGTTCTAATATATTACTTATTTGTTTTTGAGTATACCCTTGTTGTAAAAGCATCTCTGCAAAATCATAAAACCATCCAGTATATATTTTTAAACCTTTAAATTCTGCACATTTATTATCAATTATTTGTTTTAATTCTTCCATATTTATTAAATCCTTTTTAACAATTTTTATTTATATATTTTTTAAAATCATTTAATATATTTATAAATTCATTTGGTAAATATTTTATCGCTTTTTCTAATATATCTTTAGGAATCAATTTATAATATGCTTCTGCTATTGATGAATTTATTGTAGTAATAGTATCTGTATCTCCACCAAAAGATACCGCATTTCTAATACTATCCTCATAGTCAGTCGAGTTAAAGAAAGCAATTAACGCAGGTCTTACAGTTTCTTTTGCATCTGATGTATAGGTGTAATAGTTTTTATATGAATCTATATTTTCATGTAAATCATAATTATAATTACCTTCAATATAATTCAATACTGCCTCTTTAGTATAATTATTTTTAAATAGAAATATAGAAATTGCAACAATTTCGGATGCTTTAATTGCTCCTTCTTCGTTATGAGTAGGCATAATAGCTTTATATACTAATTCTTTAAGTTCTTCTATATCTTTAGCATACCATCCAATAACAGCAGACCTCATTGCACCACCATTGCCAGATGATTTTCTGTATTCATCATTTACATTTGTAACCCAATTTACAAAAGATTCTCCATAGATAGTTGGGTTTTTATCTGGATATTTCTCATAAAATGATTTTAAAACTCTTATCATTTCATTAGATTCATGATTTGTATGCAATAACCAATATATAGTTGCAAAAGATAGAATAGTATCATCTGAAAATTTGCTTCTATCTGTAAACAATTCAAAGTCTTTTGTTTTTAAATTATATTTTTCATTTTCGTGAGTATATGAATTGCCAATTATATCTCCTACATAAAATCCATCCATATCTTAATCTCCAATATTCATAGTTAACGTTAAGTTAAAATCATCAAATCCATTTTTCCTATAAAAATCTATTGCATTTTTATTTTTTGAACTTGCAACCACTTTTAAATTGCTGATATTATTATTTCTGCAATAATCTTTAAAAGTATTTATTAGTTTTTTGCCAATGCCATATAGTCTGTAATTTTCTTGTATAAACATATTATTAATTTCTCCATAGTGTATTTCTTCATAACTACCTTTTTCATTTATTGAACCTGCTAAATAGCCAATAATTTTTTCTTCTAATGTTGCGACTATAACATATTGATTTTTGATTAAATCTTCGAAATATTCTTTGCCATCTTCTGTTAATGCCCAATTCAAAACTAAAGTTGTGTCATAATTTTCTTTTTCCAATTTAAATAATTCATTATTTAAATTTTGGATGTAGCTAACATCTTCCAAAATTGCTTTCCTAATTATTATATTTTCCATATAAAATTCCTTTCTCTAATAAAAAATATATATAATTTCATATATTATTTTGCAATATATTTTTGGTTTCTATTTCTTGGTTGTTCTGGTATTGTGAGTTGCAATGAACCATTTTCTAATAATGGATTTATATAATTTTTCTTAAATGTTGTAATATCCTTAAATCCAAAATGAATTGTAATTTCTTTTAGTGTTTTAGCTTTTTTACAGAAATTTATAAGTTCTTTTTCTTGTGGTTTATTCTTAATTTTCTTATTGGTTTTCTTATCGGTTTTCTTATTGGTTTTTTCATCATATTCAAATGGATTTTCTCTATATTTAAATGAAACTCTTAAAAAGTGATCCATAAATATAAAACAGCTTTTATCATAAGCATCAAGTATTCTTAAAACACCAGAGCCAATATTTTCAATCAAATCAACATCTTTAAAAACTCTTATAAGATCTTTATTTCTTGGAGCAGTAACACCTTCTAGAAATTCTTCTTGTGATAATTCTTGAGGAAGTCCACCACCAGAAGTAATCTCAATTCTATCAGAATATAGTTCAACAATAGGGGAAGTGTTATAAGTATAATCACTATGAACTATAGCATTGATAACCGCCTCTTTTAGGGCTTTGCTATCTATCATTTCGACTTCTTTTCTGCCATTATATTCAATTTTTGCATAAACAGTATTTTCTGCAACTAATCTCTCTAAAATTCTATGAGTTGCTGTAATTATACAACAATAACCATACTCGTGATTTTCAATTAGCTCCATCTTATTAGTTCCTAAATATTTAACTAATTTTATTGATATATTGTTCTCATCAGCAAGTAGGAAAGCATTATAGTTATACTTACCATCACTGGTTAAGAGATTTAGATTTTTAGCAAAATTATCATTAAGTTTCATGCCATTTTCTTCATAATAGATTTTTAATTGCCTAAAAGTTAAGTCTTGTCTAGGCGATTCTAATTCTTTTAAAGAAGTTTTAACTCTTCTAGAGTACATTTCATCTATCATATCAAATGTCATTTGTTCCTTACCACTACCAATTCTAATATAACAACCTTCAGGAGTTCTTCCTTTTTTTCTTAAATAGTATGGTTTTTCTGTTCCACTAGATATAACTACTTTAATTATTTGTTTGTCATCAATATCTTCTACTATTACATCAAATAGTCCTAGAGTAGAGGGTTGGATATTATTTTTTATTCTATCTTTTATTTGTAATTGTGTTAAATCAATATCTTTAACACCAACTACTTGTCCATCTTTTCTAATTCCAACATAAATTATGCCACCTTCTCTATAATTAAGAAACGCAATAACTTCTTGCTCAAAATCTTCATTTAGTTTTTCTTTGTTTTCTATACGATTTGTTTCAATATTAGCCATAAGTTCCTCCTAAATATTATTTTTTAGCATAGTAGCACTATTTCCATTAACAATCCAAACTTGTAAATTATTAATTTTATGATTTTTAGTATTTTTTATTTTAAAATACAAAGGTTGTTCAGGAATTAAATCTTGAGCCATTGATCTTATTCCTTTACAATTTTGATTATTAACTTGTCCAGAATAAGATACAGACATACTTGCAAAGCTAGACTGATTTGGTGGAGCAATCATTTTAAACTCCATTTCTTCTAATTCATTTGAAAATGAAACATCGATTGTAGGGCTATGTTCAATAAATCTTCTTGCTTTCACAACAATATTAAACTCTGCTTCTGAGATTTTATTTAGCTCATAATAAACATTACTATAAGTTGAATTATATATGTTGTTGTCTGTATTTTCTATTATATCTATTATTTGCTGTAATGCTTTTTGCATACCATTATTATACATATCTATATATAATTTATCTATTAGGATAGTTGGTTGTTTTGAATTATCAACTTTTATTGGAATAAATCTTATATCACCTTTAGTAGATTTATTAAGTACAACTTGCCATTCTAATGTAACCATTCCACTTTTTAAAGAATTTTCACTTATGAAGAAGAAAAAATATTTACATTTTTCTAATCCATTATTCATTTCATTTATTATACCATCTCCTGGTTTTATAGACCAAGAATCATAAAAAACATTATATTTGCCATATTTATTAGCCAACGCTACTGCAATGGGTCCAACTATGTCTTTATCTTTATAATTGTGACTTAAAAAAATCATTATATCCTCCTCATAATTACTATTTATTTTTTGCTCTGCTTCTATAAACATTTGCAACATTTCTACAACTTGCTGTATCATAATCACTATTTAAATTTTTTGCAATAAATGGTTTAAAGCAATGTTTACACATTTTTACTTCTTTTCTTTCATTTGTTTCATTAAAAGCAAGTATAAGTTCAATAGCTTGGAATAGAGAATTAAAATTCCAATTTAAAAATGTTTTTTCATCTGCAAAATCAAAATTAAATGCTACATTGTTAGGGTTAAACATATTTGCATATTTTTGATATATTGCTTTTTTATCTTCATTTTCAGTCCAAGAGATGTTTTCTACGGAATTAAATATTCTATATAAAGCTCTAGCCATTACTAGAATATTAGCTAATTTTTCAGTATAGCATTTAGAAAATACAATACTAAAATCTTCTCCTTTATCAAAGTTATTTAATAAATCTACATTTGGATTATCAGAACCATATACATATTTTAATATATCTTCATTAACTCCGTGATCGAAATCTATTCTTTGTATATCCTCATTACCCATAAAATATGGTTTTATATATGTACTAGCAGACATTTCATCAATATTAGAATATCCTTGAGTTAGTGCTTTACCAGATGAAATTATGTGGGTATTTAATAATCTATATGTAAGTTCTCCAAACATACCATATTTATTTACAAAATCTAAAATCATATCTTGATATTTAGTTTCTGTAGACATTAAATCACAATTAGCATCATTTATATCTGCATAATTCATAGCTTCTCTACCAATTAAAAGAAAATCTACAAGAAGTTCTTTTTCTTTATCAAAGACATCATAGATTTCATAAGAAGCTTTTTTATCTGGTCTAATATAGTATTCATTATTTATTTTTAAAATTTCATATTTTTTATATTTAGCCCAAAGCCCTTTATAATTGGGATTCTTTTCCTTAATCATTATAATTTCCCCCTAATTTCTTAAAAAATTTTAAAAAAGTTGTTGACTTTCAAAAATTACTATGTTATTATTTTAGTATACTTAATTATTAACATAGATTATTGCTAGATGCTTTATCATACTTAAATTGTACTACATAAAGTAAATAAAAGCAATAATTTTTGCAAAATTTGTAAGTACAATATATATAGGATTATTATGCTTAAAATTTAGCAAGTATAAAAATCAACCAAGAAAGGAGGCAAGAAAATGGCAGAAGAAATCTTAAAAATGTATTTTGAAGAGCACATTAAGCAAAAAGATATTGCAGATTTTTTTAAAGTGAGTAGCGAATATGTTTCTAAAGTTGTTAGAAATGATAAAAGATACCAAGAAGAAAAACAAAGAAGACATCAAGAAGCAAAATTAAGAAAAGCTAAATATAATAAAAAATATTTAGAAACTTACGAAAGAAAAAAAGATAAATCTGATAAAGAAGATTATGAAAAACTACAAGCTTTATTAGATAGTGATGCAAGTCAAATGTCTAGACATTCTTTTGGAATTTCTACTGATGCATTTGTAAAATCAAATATAAGTGCTTATAAACAAGATAAAGACGGAAACTTGATACTAGATGATAAAATAAAAACTTCATATGCTTTACCTAAAAAATACAAAAGAAAAGTAAAAAGATTGTATAAAGAACAAGTAAGGTAATTCCCCATCTTTTATGATGAGGTATTTTTTGCACCAAATTTTAAGTCGAAACGAGTGATGTATATGCAAGAACTTGCTGGAATGAAAGTATATTCTTTAAAAGATGTATGCCAGTTGTTAAAAATTGGTCCAAAGAAGGGACTAGAATTATTTAACAATAATGAATTCCCTGCTCAAAGAGTTGGTAGAAGTTGGTGGATTGAAGCAGATGCTTTTAAAGAATTTCTAATGAAAAGACACGACTATTCAAAATCTATAACATTAAAATAAAAAATGAGAACTTAGAAATGAAGCTTCTAAATTCTCTAACAGAGATTAGACCGAAATGATGGGATATCTTTTCGTTATCTCTTTGATAATTATATCACAAGAGATGAAAAACGGACAAGATATTCCTTTAATTTTTTTAAAGGAGGGAGAAATTTGAAAACTTTAGTTGAAGGCAAAGATTATTCTGTACACGAATATACTACTAAAGATAAAAGAAAAGCCAATGATAGACAAATATGCCCTACTTGTAGTAATTGCAATCATAAAGATTTTTGTAGTAATAGAAAAAAGCTATTCAAAATGAAGGAATGTGAAGATTGCAGTAATTGTAAAGATAAAGAACATTGCGATAAATTTTATATTTATCCAAAATTCAAAGTAGAGCTTTTAACAAATGGCAGAAAATCCACAACAAAAGATACAAATAGGATGCAATTTAATGGAAAAACAAAAGAAGAAGCCTTAAATAAAATGCTTGAATATATCCAAGATGTTTCGATTCATGGTAAAACTGAAAAGGTTAAAGAAAATAATGCAACTATTGTTTCAATATGTGAAGCATACGAAACTAAAAGGGTAAGAAACAAGGAAATTAAGCCAAACACTTATAATAGGCATATGCAAACTATAAAAGCAATTGGGAATTATAAATTCGCAAATATTCCAATACAAAATGTTACAGCTAACCAGATAAAACAATATTTAGAAAGTGAACGAACAAAATCTAATTCTTCAATAGACAAATATTATAGTAAAATTAAAAAAGCTTTTGCTATTGCTTATGCAAATGGAATAATTCAAAAAAATCTATTCCTTATTGGAGATGGAATTAAAAAGCCAGAAAGCTTTAAAGAAGATAAAAAAGTTGATGCTTTTACTAGAAAAGAAGAATATGTTTTAACAGAATATTTAAAAACTCATAAATCCAAGTATAAGCTAATATTACTAGTTGCTTTATATACTGGAATGAGAATTGGAGAAATACTGGCATTAAGACCTAGTGATATAAATATTGTAGGAAACATTGGTAGCATTAATGTTAAAAGAACATTAACAAAAGATATAAACAATAAAGTTGTAATTGGAGAAATAACTAAAACTAAAAATGGATTAAGAACTATTGATCTTACACCTTTAGCAGTACCAGTAGTACAAAAAGCATTAGAACAATACAAGGAAAATAAATATGATGTATTATTTTCTAAACCTAGTGGCAACTTTTATACTGATGGACAAGTTAATTCAGCATTTAAAATAATATGCAAAAATGCAGGACTTAGAGTTATAACATTAAAGCATAAGAAAGTTAGCAAGAAAAAAGGTATTCACTATGTTAATTATAAATCTAGTGATACACATACTCATATGTTAAGACATACTTTTGCAACAAGATGTATTGAGTCTGGAATTGCTATTGAAGTATTACAAAAAATCCTAGGTCATGCAGATATTACAACAACAATAAACACTTATGGATATATTTATTCATATTTAAGACAAAAGGAATTAAATCAGAAATACACAAAGTATATGCAAGATACAAATGCTATACTAGAAGAAAACTTCGAAAGATTTGAAGAAGAATATTTAAAATTAAAATAATAATTTACAATTAGAACTTTCTATGATATAAAACCTAAAAGTTGGAACTTAAAAATATAATAAGAATAGTTTGGAACCAAGTTCCAAAATTATGATAAGTTGCAAAACATTGAGAAATACAAGGATAGATGGCAGTTTTAAAATGTTCATCTGCACCATAAGAACCTCAAGTGTTTCGGAAGATTAGCTTGAGGTTTTAATTTATAAAAAATGCAGATTTTCCTAACACTTTCAATTTGCTAGTGTAAGTTTAAGAAAATGTTTTGAAATATATTCTTTTGAACATTTATCTAGTACCAATAGATATTTGTTCTTTTTTATTGTCATTTGATATAAATGACATATTAAATTTTATTTCAATCATATTTGCTGGTATTGACTTATCATTCTGATCCAAGTGAGAATATCTTTGATAAGTTCATCATCTGTATAAAATTCTGGAATATAAACTTCTTTTTTCATGCTTTCAATTCTATCCATAGGATTAGATGGTATTATTTCAGCAATAACAGCCTCTTTGAGAGCAGTATTCATATTAGAAGTATAATGTGCTATTGTTGAGCCTTTTAGTCTTTGTTTATATTAGTATTTTTTCAGCTTGTTTTCTAATTTGATTATTTTTTTTCGTTATTATCTACTTTTAAGCCAGTAGAATGCCATTCGGGTTTTCTTTTTCCATATTCATTATACATATTAAATACTATAAAATAATAACCCTTATTAATTTGTACGCTACCTGTTATCATACACAAACTCCTTTCCAAATAACAGTTTAAATTTAGCTTACTCTTGACTTTAAAATCATAACATATAAGCAAATTTTAGTCTAGTTACTTTAAAATAAATAAAAGCCGTTACTGTAGGTTTGTCAAACATATGTCACACTTCACTACAAATTACTGCTCTATAAATA